>Ga0153929_1000102_pt1 | contig 37455 bp, 24 predicted proteins | sample TSNJ013MetaG_FD_104689 | JGI IMG/M metagenome (GOLD analysis project Ga0153929, IMG submission 104689) | Attine ant fungus gardens microbial communities from New Jersey, USA - TSNJ013 MetaG | ecosystem: Host-associated > Fungi > Mycelium > Unclassified | place: USA: New Jersey, Wharton State...
ATTAATGGCTCCCGGATTTCTTCTAAAAGAATATCCCAAAAAGTAATGGATTTCGACTGGGTGATTTTGTTTTCACCCATTTCTTTGATACGGCGTTCCACTTGGGCGTTGCAGAGTCCTTTTGTAATATCGGATTCCATCGCCCGTCCAATGGTATTTTGTTCCATCGACCACGGTGAAGTTAATTTTTTCATGAAATAGCCCTCCTTGCTATAATTGTAATAGGTGTTACATGTAACACCTATTACAATTATAGCAAGGAGGTTTCTATTTGTCAACAGGCTCACAGATATTTTTATTCTTCGCTGTTGAATCTATAAACCTTTTCGCTGTATTCTGCTAATAACCTTTTACATTTCTCTAAGGATTCATTCGAAGGTAATTGCAAGGGAGCGGTAAAAAAATCCCGCGCAGTGATTTTTTTTAGCCATTCTATTAGCTTTTCATATTCACTTTCGTTTTCTTCAATTTCGGCAAAGTTAAAGTTTTCTCTCTCGGTTTCCTTTCCTATTTCACGAAAGAAATCTTCGCATTTATCTAAAAATTCCTTATATTCTTCATCCCTTGCTTTATTAAAAAAACCGGTAATATCATCGGCGTTTCCGATACTGATAAAAACGGATTTCATAATGAAAGCTTCGCCATTGTTCTTTATAATATCACCCGATATTTCAGTGAATACTGCGATATGCTCCTCCGACACAGGTAAGAGCCACATGGACTGTCCGATATTTACGGAGCCGGATTTTTTGAGTTTTCTCCATGCGCTGACCCTTACGCGCGATGGTTCTTTGGGCAGGGTAAAGTTTAACATTAACCATTCTTGTGATTCCATACTTAACCTCCAATATACATTGTAATACTTATTACAGTATATATTGGACTGTTACTTTTGTCAATAGAGCACAGGAAAACACATATCTGATTTGTGCCTTTTTCAAGTTATGAATAAAGCAAATATTATATCTGAGTATAATGCCCCGAAAGTAAAGTGACATTAAAGATATACTAAACACCTATCAAATGTTGACTATAATACATTTATCTGCTACAATAGAGCAAGACGCAAAATCGAAAGGAGTATTTCCATATGGATAGTGAAGTTCTGAATCTTGAGCAGGCAATGGAGTTTTTTGGCGTAAGTGAACGAACAATGATTAAATTATTACGTGAAGAACGGATTCCGGCAAGAAAGATAGGCCGTGAGTGGAGATTTAACAAGTCCGCGTTATTGGATTGGTTAGGAAAAGGCGATTCAATAAATTATTTGAACCAAACAGAACAATACCGAGTCGCCAGCGATACAAAGGCAAGCGTTCCCGAAGTGCTTATGCAAATAGAAGAATCGGTAGGTAAGCTCAAGTCCGGCGATTTAAACATTCGTCAGCTCCTCCCAGAGTTGGAAAGAAATATTTGGTTGCCGGACGAAGCTACTTTAAGGGTCAGCTACAAACGGCAGCGAGAGATTGAAAAATTGACTTTTAAGATTTTCTGGCCGATTAGAGATATGGGGTCTGAAAAATAACGATTGCACGGAGGTAACCAAATGTTTAAATTACCACTCGTCAGGTATGTAAAAAAATATCCGTTTAGCTTCACGCTTCAAGCCATAGGCGGAATCGCTTATAATACCATTGTCGCTTATGGAATCGTGCTGCTAGGAAGGGTAATCGACGCAGGCGTAACCGGGGACTTTTCGGCTGTCACGCGTTCTATTGCTGTTTATATCGGTGTTGTTGTGTTTAGTATGCTCTGCCGGTATCTGAAAAGGTATTATGTAAGGGATTTCGCGGTTCTGATGGAAATGGATATGCGTAAGGACATTTTCGATTCCATTCTCCACAAAAGCGGCAGCAGGCTTGACCATGACAATGTGGGGGATTTGATGTCCCGCACGACCTCTGATGTCGCAAAGGTCACGGAAACAATCAGAAAAACCGTGACGGAAATATGGGATACCTGGCTGCTCATCCTTTCGTATTTTGTTTCGCTGCTTATTATGAATCCCAAAATCGCTTTGCTTTCGTCTATATTTATTCCCGTTTCCATTATCGCCGCCGAACTTATCCGCCATCCCTTGTACAAATACTCGAAGCAGTCTTCGGTTTTAGCGGGAAAAATCTCTACCAATTTACAGCAAATATTGATTGGGATTCCGGTACTTCGGTTATTCGGAGCAGAGCGACAGAAGAAACAGGAATTAGATGCTCTGTGCGACAGGCAGGTAAACGCCAACTTAAAGGTCGCCGTCCTCCAGTCGGCGATGGTTCCGGTCTATACCGCTGTAGCGTCCGTAGGGGTTGTTGTGACAATCATCATGGGCGGTAGAGAAGTAACAGGCGGTTATTGGCTGATAGGAACATTCTGGTCGTTCCTGACAACTTTTACGGCTATGGCCGCGAGGACGCCTAAAGCCGCAAAGGTGTTCAATATGTGGCATGCGGCTGACGCGGCGTGGGAAAGGATTACAGAGGAACTGGGTAATTACGGCCCTGATTTTGAAAAAAACACTCTGCCATCAGCAAGTGCGGATATAGAGGTCAAAGATTTATCTTTTCAATATCCTCTCGGAACAAGCGATGCGATAACGAATATTTCATTCAATGCGCGACCGGATGAAGTTGTCGGCATCACCGGGCCGGTCGGATGCGGGAAAACCGCTTTGTGCCTGGCTCTGTCCGGCATATACGAGTACAACGGAAACATTAGGGTTAACGGCGCACAGTTAAGAGATATGAGCGACGTGGAAAAAGCCGGGATTATTTCTTACCTTGGGCATGAACAATACCTGTTTTCCGCGTCGGTGGGGAACAACATAACCATGAATTTTGGTAATCTGGATTTAGAGGTAAATGAAAATCTCTTGAACGCCGCGGTATACTTCGCCTGTCTTGAAGATGATATAAAAGCTATGGCAAATGGCATGGATACCATGATCGGAGAACGGGGGGTACAGGTTTCAGGCGGTCAAAAACAGCGCATAGCTTTGGCAAGGGCTATTTATCAAAATCGGCCGCTCATGCTGCTTGACGATCCTTTTTCAGCATTGGATATTTTTACTGAGCAAAAGATTCTGGAGCGTTTAAAAGGGCTTCGTTCAAAAACGATTGTCGTCTTTTCACACAGACTGGGCGCGTTCAAAGACGCGGATCGCATTTTGGTTATGAGAAGCGGAATCGTAACCGAGACCGGAACGCATGACGAGCTGATAGACCGTGACGGTGTATATAGACAAATATATGCTGCGCAAAGTCTGTAAGGGAGGGACTGGCATATGAAAATGGCAAGTTTGTTTTGGAACATCTGTAAAAAGAATATAATCCCGCTTTTACTGCTTATCCTTTCGGTTATCGGCATCGTCGCTTTGCAGCTCGTTCCCCCGCAAATACTCAAGACGATAGTGGATGATTATTTGGAAAAGGGGATATATGACGGCGTTACCACTTTGGCCGTGATATATCTGGCGGCTGTACTTGTGTCTTATATTTGCGAGTTTTTCAAAACGATATTTACCACTTATATAGGACAAAAAGCCATACTCGAAATCAGATATAAGATGTCAGAAAAGCTGACTCGTCTGCCCATGCGTTATTATAATAAAAACCGGGCGGGAGATGTCATGAGCAGATTCACGCAGGATGTTGAAGCTGTAAACACTATGTTTTCGGATGGGCTTATCAATATGGCGGTTGACTTATTTAAAATAATCGGTATCATCGCATCTGTATTTATTTTGAATAAATCGCTTTTTGTCTACACGCTGCTTATTGTTCCTGTGGTCGTTATAATATCTAATGTCTTTAGAAAAATAGTTTACGAGGCGCAGCTTAAACTCAGAAAAGCGATAGGCAGGATGAACTCATTTATACAGGAGGCTTTTTCCGGTCTCCGGCTGTTCAAGATATTCGGTCACGAAAACAGATTATCCCGCGCGTTTGACCCTCTGGCCGACGAGCAGACCGGTATACGGCGCAAGGTAAACAGGATGGACTCTATTTTCCCGTGTATCATGCAAATTCTAAAAGCGGTTGTCATTTGTTCTTTTGTCATGCTGACTACAAAAGAAGTCCATGTAATTGCCGGCATCACGGTTGGAACGCTGGCCGCAGCCATTGATTTGCTGGGCAGGCTGTTCAGTCCGATAGAGGAATTAGCAACTGAATTTCAAACCATACAACAGGTTTTCGCCGCGTTTAACAGGATAACCGAGTTCCTGGACGAGGAAGAAGAAACGAGGATTATTAAAGAGGAAGCGGAACAGGACGGCGAAAACGACATCTTGTTTCAGAACGTATCATTTGCTTATGACGATGCCGGGAATATATTAAACGATGTATCCTTCAGCGTTAAAAAGGGATTAAAGGTTGCTCTGGTGGGACGCACAGGTTCGGGTAAGACGACGATACTCAATCTTCTCGCGGGACTTTACCCAACTGGGATGGGAAGTATATCAATCTGCGGGTACAATCCCTTTACAATGCCGACGGAGTTAAGGCGACGCGCGATAGGCATTGTGCCGCAGACAGTTACCACATTCACGGGGAAAATAAAAGATATTATCACCCTTGGGGACAAGCAAATCTCGGAAACGGATGTGATGGAAGCTCTCAAGGCGGTAGGCTTATATGAGGATATTGAAAAACTTCCCCAAAAGTATAATACGGTCATAGGCGAGGGTGAAAGCAACCTTTCCTTTGGTCAGATGCAGCTATTGACCCTTGCCAGAGCGATTGTTACCAATCCGCCCATATTACTTTTAGATGAATTGACCTCCGGGCTGGACGCTGTTACGGAAGCGGGGATCCTAAAGGCTATAAAGAATGTGTCCGCAAACAGGACGATTGTAACAATCAGCCACCGACTGTCGGGAATTATAGATGCCGATTACGTTTATGTTTGCTCCCACGGCAAAATCGTCGAGGAAGGGAAACCCGACGAGCTGGTACAAAACAACGGCTGGTACGCGAAATATAAGCAGTTGGAAGATATGGGATGGCAGGCATCATGAGATAGAAATATTATAGTATCTTAAATGGGAACTACAAACCGTCTTTAAACTTGGGTATATAGCAAAGATATTATATATTTAATTAGAAATTATTTTAAGTTAAAGTATGCACATGAAAAAAGCCTTGAAATCAAGGCTTTTTCGCTTCATCAGGCTTGTATCAACCCCGACGTACAAATATGCTGCGGATAACAGGACTTGAACCTGCATGAATTTACATTCACATGGACCTGAACCATGCGCGTCTGCCAATTCCGCCATATCCGCATATTTTATGATTGAATCGCTACAAGAATTCAACTCACAAGTGATATAATACATCATAATTCCTATTAAGTCAATAAAAAATTTGTTAAAGTGGACAAACCTGGATTTGTCCACTTTATTAAAAACATTGCAATTATTTTCCAGGTTTCCGCTTTGACCTTACTTAATTTCTACCGAATTTTTCTGACCTTTTCCACTGAATAATTTTGTATACTTTGTCTTTTTGGCTTTTGGTACAGTAATTACCGCTTTTGAGTTGATCCCTTTCAGAGCATTACTCCCCACTTTGGTCAAGACTTTCGTTTTAACGCTAATAGTCTTTAGGTTCGAGCAGCCCTGCAAGGCATTCTTGCCGATGGCCTTTACATTCTTTCCAATGGTTATCCTGGTAAGCTTTTTATTACCTTTAAAAGCATTGGATGCAATACCGGTAACTTTAAAGGTATATCCATTAATCTTAACCGTAGCCGGCACGGAATAAGATGTCAAGTTCTTCTTAGCCGGTGCTTTCACTTCTACCGTACCACCGGTTTTTGCCGATTTTGTTACTTTGTATTTCAAATTGCCTTTACTATATACCTTGTTCCTCGCCGGAACGGCATTGACAACTTTCACATTTACATTAATTCCCGATATCACATTATAATTTGCCGTATCGGTTGGTGTGTACTTCACTTTAAACACACGAGTTCCAACTGAGCCAACAGAAGTAGTCAAGGCGGCTTCAAATGCAAATCCCTTTGGAAGCTTTATACCTGCCAAAGTGGAACCATATACCGCCTTCAAGCCGGTCGGCTTGGTGTAGGCCGGTGTCGCTTTGGCTATCGTGAAACTGGTAACCGCCTGAACCGCTGCATAAGTATTTGTTGATGCAATCGTTCCCACGACATAATATGTTCCCGCATTCACAATTGACCCTGCAATCTCCTTCGTGCATGCGCTGTCACTATAATACCTGAAGCTTGCCGTTTTACCCGTATTGGTTGTCGATACTACTGTTGGCGTGGCTATCGTAGTTCCGTCATAGACGAATCCATCACATTTTATAACTAAGGAACCCTCCTTCTTGACTTTCACACTCTGCGATGTCAACGTATCGGTCATGGATAATTCCTCTCCACCATTCTGTGTAACTCCGCTTGTCGACTGAGCGACTGCCTTAACCGTTATCTTACATGCTTCATCAGCTTTCTGCAACGTGTATTCCTTACGATTCGCTCCGGAAATTGCATTTCCGTCCCGGTACCATTGCCATGATATTCCTTCCCACGTTTCATTCATTTCAGCAGTCAGCTTCATGCCCACTCCGGCAGCTCCATCTTTTTCCGTACCGGTTATGCTGACTTTTGGCACTTTCTCAGGCTGCACGCCTTCATAGGTCACCTCAATAGGGTTGATCAGCGGAACCGTTCCGTCGGTTGGCTCGGTATACGTCATGCGGGCGATGCGAGTCTCTCGTTTGTTCCCCGTTCTTAACAGTGATCCATAGTCATAACCAGGGGCGCCGGGGGACAAAAAATCATTGAGCAGTGGGCGCATTTCATCCGTCAGGAAACAATGGTAGACGGCGTACCAATCGTCGGTACCGGGAATTTGAAGCACGGAGTGGTGTCCCGTACCCAATATCCCTTTATCATCGTCTTTGTACAGTATCTGACCGCGATACGTCCACGGTCCTTCCATGCTCTCTGCAGTACAATACCGCAAGCGATACGTTTCCTGGTTGGTGTCGTCCATGGAATATGTGAAATAATACCACCATTTACCGTTCGCATCCTGGCGCGCATGGATGTACGAACCCTCTCTGAATCCGTCGGCCGCATTAGATTTGTATAGAGTAGAATCATCGTAGCTCAACATGTCATCGTAAAGCTCTGCATACATGATTCCGCTCTGTCCCCACGTATAGTACCACTTGCCCGTCTGGGGATCTTCGAATACAGCCGGGTCGATGGACTCTGAGACCATAACCGACTGCAAGACGAAACCACCGTCCGCCCGCTCGGATATGGCCACGTTCGACTGACCACCAGGGTCACCGTCAACGGGATACCCTCCAGAGAAGTACAGGTAATATTTTCCATCCCGCTTGCGCATTGCCGGGGCCCATGCGCATCGAAAACGATTCGGCATTATATCCGTACTCCCTGTGCCATCAAGGTACTGATCTTTCAAGTCGACCATGGCACCCCTGTCCTCCCATGTGACAAGGTCTTCCGAGGCAAAACAGCGTATCTGCCACCCTTGCCAGCTAGAATGACCATCGGTCGTGGTATAGATATAATACATGCCATCGTCATCAGCGAAGACCTCGGGATCGGCAAAGAATTTCATGCCGAGTGTTCCTGTCGCATCTTTAAGTCCGGGGACGCGTATCGGCGTCACCAGAATCTCAACCTGCACCTCGTACCGCTTAAACATGTTTGGATTATCATTTGCCGCCACTATGACTTCGAATGGTTCTGAAAAGTCTCTCGTTTCGGCAAGTTCTCTACCGTCGGTTCGCTCTGCGGTCGCCAATTGAGATGTCGTAAATGTGATGGAAAGGTCGGATTTGTCCGCAAGAGTACCATCTTCTGCCCCTGTATCCGACCAATAATCATGAACGATAGTAAGAATATTCTTGCCATCCTCTGTAGTTACCTTACTCGTAAGCACTTGCTTATTAACCTCATCCGTACGATTGACTTCAAGAGTAAGATCAGATTCATCTGCTGCGAAAACCGTATCCGGCATCGTACCCAGGTTCAAAACGCCAGCGGGAAGAACGTTCAGCAGTGACTCACATATCATAACAATTAGAATAGATGCTGATACTAACACATTTTTTCTCATAAATTGTATCTCCTTATAGTTTTTATTGTTTTCAGTATAATAGACTTTTTATGTTCTTTCAAGACATTTTTCAATTTACTTAGGATATATTTATAAACAGTTTTTCAAATCAAAAGTTATTTATAATTTCACAAAAAATTTCTATTCACTCGTTGTTTTGGGGATTTCTATTAATATTATCCGCCCTCTGCATTTAAAGTAGTATTTGATTTCCGAAACATAGTATAGTAAAATATAAATAACATGAAGGATATGGAATTTCAACTTTGAGCCGGCTTGGTAAAGATATAATTTCAAGCGTCTAAATACGTACTCTTTATTCCTTCTGCTTCAATGAAAGTGAAAATCAAAATAAGAAAGGAAGAATGTAATGAAAAAGTCAATTGTGAAAAGGATGTTGCCAATCAGTATTGCCATCTCACTTATTTTAGCTTCGGCAGATTCCGTTTATGCATGGAATATGCCACAGGAGGGTCCGCCGGAGATCACTGATTCGGATTATACGTTCCCTTCGTTTAGTAACGGTGAAAGACTGTTAGGAAAGAGCGAAGTTAATGATCTGCCTGCCTTGGGATGGAACAGTTGGCATGCATGCGGCAGCGGTATTTATGAAAAAGATATTAAAGAAACGGCAGATGCGTTTATTTCATTGGGGTTAAAAGATGCAGGATATGAATACGTTGTTATGGATGACGGTTGCTATGCTGACAGCCGCGGAGCAGATGGCAGATTAACGAACAATCAAAAATTTCCAAGCGGGTTTAAGGATTTGTCTGAATATATACATGACCTGGGATTGAAATTCGGTATGTACAACGATGTAGGAACGAGAACTTGTGCCGGACAAGCCGGATTATACGGAAATGAAGATAACGATGCACAAAGCTTTGCGGATTGGGGCGTAGATTACTTAAAGGTAGATTTCTGTGATTATCCCTGGAGTAATTCCCGTTATGCAGTGGCCGGCGACGATCCTTATTCTACCGCTCCCCGGATTCGAAGTATTACACTTTCAGACAACGCCGGATTTAATGAAACGCTAAATGCCGTTGAAGATGGAACGGCAGTGGGAAAAGCTGTGAAGGATACGGCAAACAACTATGTATATAATATCCAGGTAGTTAATTTTTCATATGAGGAAGAGCATTGGGGAGAGTTGGAATTCAATGTGTCTGCTCCCGCTTCGGGAACTTACGATTTGGTTGTGGAATATGCCGGCGGGAATAATGATGGAAGATGGCTTCAGGTTGCCGTCGGACCATTGGAATCGGAAGTACGATATTTTGATGAGCTTCTTAGCGCAACAGGCAATAACACTACTTTTCAGGATTCTCCGACTATATCCGTCTCGCTGGAAGCCGGAAATAACGTGATTCGACTGATGAATTACAGAAGGCAGGAAAATGCCTTACAGTCATATGCCGGTCTTTATGATGGACTTAGTAAAGCGGGCGTGGCGGATACAATAAAGTTGAGTATATGTGAATGGGGAAAAACCAATGCTTACTATTGGGGTTATAAGGTCGGAGATTCCTGGAGGACGGCAAATGATATTACGTTTGGAACAGGAGTGAATGGCAAGGCCAGATGGAGCAGTACAAGCAATCCGGATAATCCGGGCAATTCTGCCAGTATCATGAGTCAATATAATTGGGCGGTCGTATTAGATGAATATGCCGGATTGGACAGAGGATGGAATGACCCTGATATGATGGTCGTAGGTATGATAGATGAAGCCACAGGGCAAAGATTTTCCGAGAAAGTGGATATATCTCACTTTACGCTTTGGTGTATGCTGAATGCGCCGATTATGCTGGGCGTGGATTTGAGAAATATTGAAGAGGGTTCTTCTGTCCATAAAGTTATTACTAATGCAGATGCCATTGCTTTGAATCAGGATGCATTGGGAGTGCAGGCTAAGAGAATATATACTTCGGGAGGAGATGGAGACCCTTCCAAGCTGATTACAAGTCTGAACGGACGGATTGACGTGCTTGCAAAGCCACTGGAAAATGGAGATTTTGCATTGACGTTTTTAAATACGGGTACAGATACCGTAAATCGTACGGCTTCTGTGGATATTGATTTGATATTGGAAAAAATCGGGCATAAGATGACAAACAGTTCGGCTGTTCAGAATGCTAAGGCATTTTTAATCAAAGATATTTGGACAAAAGAAGAGGATTTTCAATTTGGCACAACGTTTGAAGTTACCGTGGGACCGCAAGAGACGAAGACAATCCGAGTAACCCCTTATGGAACTGCCAATGTCGCTTTGGAATCATCTAACGGTAAATTGACCGCCAAATATACTATAATAAATGATGCAGGTAATACGGTGAATGCGAAGTTGTATTTGGCGGAATATGATGCAAGCGGATGTTTTCAGAAAATATCATATAAGGACATCTCCAATAGTGACACGATCTATTCAGACAAGTTTGAAATAACGATGCCCGGGGTTGGAAAAACGGTGAGAGCGTTTCTTTGGGAGGAAGGCACCAATAAACCGTTGTGCAGCTATGCAGAGTATAAAATCACGTCAAGTAACAAATCGACTGCCGTACTTGCGAAAAACGCAGAAGATGACGAGGCTGTTACTATGAGTCTGTTTGTGAAAATGATATTGGATAGCAGCGTGGGAGAAATAGAGCCAACGGATGATTATCCCGCATCAGGATATTTGAAGTATGCATTTGATATGGGTATCATCCAGGATATAAATTATACAGATGCCGAACAGCCTCTTTCCCGGAAAGAAGCCGCCAGAATCGGACACGAGGCATTGCAGCGTATCTTAAAGGAAGAGGATGAGTCAGATATTTCCGCCGCAGAGAATCTGGAAGATCTGTATTCTTGCAGAACTTGTGTCATGCATATTGCCCAAATGTATACGAAAGGCATTATGTCCGGTAAAACCGATGGGTTGTTTCATGGAGATGACAATATTACAACAGAAGAAGCCAAAGCAATGGTTATGAAAATGATGGAACCAACCTTACGGGATGACGTGAAATCAACTTTGTCTTCTGAAGAACCGGATACGGGCAAGATATCGTCTTCCCAGGTAAAAGAAATCATGAACTCATGTAAAAATGCATTGTTAATCGATGTCCGCTCACAAGAAGAGTACGACACAGGATATATACCGGGAAGTATCTGCGTGCCTGAATTGACTGATAGGTTACCGGCATCATTCGCATCATATGATAAAGATACGTTGATGATCGTATATTGCCAAAAAGGCTCCCGAAGCTTAAAAGCATATAACGTACTTACAGATGCCGGATATACAAACGTATACAATCTTGGCGGTATTGAAGAATGGCCATACGAACTGGAGTCTGATTCCATGCCCGAAATGTCTATGGCATCAGCCGCTATTCCAACGATAACAATCACGACGGTAAAAGATACGTCGACGGTAAACGTAAAGATATCCGGAGCATCTTCTTTGCAAGAGGAGGAAATATCCGTTGTATGTTACAAACCTCAATGGAATGGAACTTCTTATGATATCAGCAAAACACAACAACAAATTGTATATCTAAACCAACAGAAATTAAATAACGGTACGTTGACATTTAGTTTCAAAGTGAATGAAACACCTGTTAAAGGCGGGTATACTTTTGCGATGGTTACTTCCTCCGGCAGAAATACAAAAAAATTCAGTTTTATTCAAGAACACAAGGTGACTTTGAATCCAAATGGGGGATCTGTTTCGAAGAACACCATAGAGGTGACAGATGGCGAGGCTATCGGGGAACTGCCGAAACCGACGAGAAGCGGATATATTTTTACAGGGTGGTATACTTCCAAAACGGGAGGAAGCGTTGTAAATGCCGCAACGAAAGTGACAGCGCCAATGACCATCTTTGCACACTGGAAAGAAGCACCACTGGCAGTAGGAAAGGAATTCCAGTCAGGTTCTTTGAAGTATAAGGTGGTACGGAAAGCTACGGAAAAGTCAAAAGGATCTGTTCTGGTGATCGGAACCAACAATAATAAATTAACAAAAATATCCATACCGGCAAGCGTTAAACATGCAACCTATGATTATAAAGTAGAGAAAATTGCGAAAAAGGCTTTTAAAAATAATAAGAAGTTAAAAAGATTAGTCGTTGCAAATAGTGTAACCGAGATTCAAAACGAAGCATTTAGCGGCTGCAGCGCTCTTACAAATGTATCTTTGGGGACGGGTATTAAAAAACTTGGTAATAAAGTATTTTACAATGATAAAAAGATACAGAATATAACGATTTCAAGCAAAAAGCTGAAAACTGTTGGTAACGGTGCATTTAAAAAAGTCAACAGTAACGCTACGATTAAAGTTCCATCCGGGAAAGCAAACACCTACAGAAAATTATTTAGAAAGAAAGGATTACCTAAATCAGTTAAAGTAAAATAAGTGCGAAAAGTAAGTTATAACCGTGAAGAAGTAATCAGCGGAAATAAAAAGCGTAACCAGATGTAACCAGATTTTTCAAGACAATAAAAAAGCAGGAAGCCTGTAAAATCAAGGCTTCCTGCTTTTTTAACTACTGCGGAAGATGGGACTTGAACCCACACAGTGTAACCACTACAAGATCCTTAGTCTTGCTCGTCTGCCAGTTCCGACACTTCCGCATATTTACCAGTACTGCAGCAACCATATTCTTGCTGCGACCAAAAAAAATTATACCACTCATAACAACTTTCGTCAACAATATATTTTGCCTTTTTTACTAATTATATTTTACATTTTTACTTATTACTAATTTTTACTAATAAACTAAATGACATTGATGGCTGAACTGTAACCTAATAACATAATTTCAGAAGTATATTCTGCCGGTAATCGCCAAACCCCTCACCAAACAAATTAACGCCGCCAATACATCCGGCATTTTCTCCAATGCCAATCCGTACTGAAATATAATCCTCTTTCACCAACTGATAATCCTTAATTTTGTTTCCGGATACGTATACTTCATCCAGTTTCGTCCCTTTCTTGTCAACCACCCAAGTCTTTAATACCCCATATTGCGTGTTTTTATCCGGCCACCACTCTGGATTCAGTTTTCCTCTTCTCCCTCCAAAATCACCGGGGCAGGTCCAGGTTCCCGCTTCTATACCATTGATCCAGACCGTAATATCAGAAGGATAATCCATATTATAATCAGCCGCTTCCGAACATAATTCCATAGAAAGCTCTATCCGCTCCAACGCCTCTTCAATTACTCCCGCATTGGGAAAACGATATTCAACAAATCCGTTTCCAAACCACAGTAGTTGTGCCTGAGTCCTCTTGGGGTTATAAAAGCAGCGGGGTTCATCTTCGGCATCCAGAAACCCTTCTGCTCCGGCAAGACCGCAGGTAGGGTATACCTGATAATCCACATAGTGTCCGATGGGCATACTGATCACAACCGCTTTATTATTGCCTTCTTCAGGAATTTTCAGGGATATGTTCAATTGCTCGGCAGTTCTTTTACAAAGCTTCATAGAACCCCGTATTCCAGGCATCAGCTCCGTTGTAATCAGTCCTGCTTCTTCCAGTACTTTTACATGCATTGCAGCTGAAGAAGGGGGAATGTTCATCTGCTCTGCGATCTCATTAATATTGAAAGACTTATACCCCAAAAGTTCTAAAAGTTCTATTCTCTTTTGTGAGGACAAAGCTTTTCCAATACTCTGCATTTTTTCTCTATCGCTCATATCCAGACAGATCTTCTTATCCATTTTTTTCCTCCTCCTCATTTTAATACATTTTTTCTGGTTTATTCCAGAAATATTGTTTATTTAACTATAGCATATACAAAGAAAAACCGCAAGAACTGTCTCTGCGGTTTTTATCTTAACTCATATGAATTCACATTTAAAAGAGCGATTTTATTATGCTAATTTTGACTTTGCCAGCTCCGCCAGCGTTGTAAATCCTTCCGCATCATTGATTGCCATATCAGCGAGAATTTTTCTGTTCATTTCTACATCAGCCAATTTCAATCCATGCATAAATTTGCTGTAAGAAAGACCATTCATTCGTGCTGCCGCATTGATACGTGCGATCCAAAGACTTCTAAACTGACGTTTCTTTTGCTTTCTTCCTGCATAAGAGGTGGCTAAAGCTCTCATAACAGATTGTTTTGCTACTCTATATTGTTTTGATCTGGCTCCTCTGTATCCTTTTGCCAGCTTTAATGTCCTATTATGTTTCTTTTTTGCGTTCATTCCGCCTTTAATTCTTGCCATGTCCTATTTCCTCCTTCGCTTACTATTATAAATAAGGCAAAATCTTCTTCATGTTTTTGAAATTCGTAGCGTCCGTAATTGTTGCTTTTCTAAGGTTTCTTTTTCTTTTAGTAGATTTTTTAGTTAAGATATGGCTTTTATAAGCTTTATTTCTTTTTAATTTACCTGTACCTGTTTTTTTGAAACGCTTTGCGGCTGCTCTGCTTGTTTTAATTTTCGGCATATTACGTATTCCTCCTTAATTATTAGTTTCTCTATTTTAACTATATAAACGCCTGGTTTAAGAACGCTTCTCAGTTAAAAACATTACAATGCTTCTTCCTTCCGTCTTTGCCGGCTTTTCAATCACTGCAATCTCTTCCAGTTCTTTTGCAAAATCATCTAAAATATGACGGCTTGCATACATATGTGCCATCTCTCTGCCTCGAAAACGCAAGGTGACTTTCACTTTGTTACCCTTTAGAATAAATTTTCTGGCGGCGCTTATTTTTGTGTTCAAATCATTAGAATCAATATTCGGCGAAAGGCGGACTTCTTTTAATTCTATGGTTTTCTGTTTCTTCTTCGCCTCTTTTTCTTTTCTTGCTAATTCATAGCGATACTTTCCATAGTCAATAATCTTACAAACCGGTGGTTTTGCCGTTGGAGCAATCTTCACTAAATCAAGCTCCGCTTCCTGGGCCAGCTTCATCGCTTCCCTTGTAGGCATAATACCTAACTGTTCTCCATTCCCGCCAATCACACGGATCTCTCTGTCCCTGATCTGTTCGTTAATCATTAATTCGCTAATTGTTTTGCACCTCCATAATATTTTAAAAGGGTAGATAGTCAGACTATCCACCCATAATATACCCATAGTTATTCTATGTAAATATTAACCAATAGTCACCTTATGTGCTATGGTGAGAGCGGATACTCTGCTTTTTTTCTCTTTAACCTTACTAACACTACCATACATCATTCATTCTGTCAACCGTTTTTCCATTCTTTTTCACTGATTACTCAATTGCAAATATATTCAACAACCAAAAAGCAACCATCGGTATCGCATAATACCATTACAAAAAAACTGTCGTAAAATCAGTTCCAATTTTTTTCGACAGTTTTCGTTATTTAGTGCGGATAACAGGACTTGAACCTGCACGGGGGTTGCCCACCAGAACCTAAATCTGGCGCGTCTGCCAATTCCGCCACATCCGCTAACTTTTCATGCTTAGTTATTATAGCGAATAGCACATCACATGTCAAGAACTTTTCCTCCACTTTCTTGGCCTTTGAACTATTCACAGATAACTTTACATTGTATGACGTACGCAGCAGAGGGCATGGAAAATATTTTTACAAGACTATTGTCTCAGTCTATATATATGTTGTATACTGAGACAAGCGGATACCTGTAATCTGTTTCGCTGCTAACTCATAACCTCCCGGCTGCTTTGCTGCCGTTTCAGCAAAAGCTTGAACTCTTACTGAAACAAGCAAGTCCTCCCAGCATTTTTGCTTAGAAGCAGGGGGTCTTGCTTTAGAGACTAAAGTATAAAAGGATGGAGTTTCTCAAATGCCAAATATTATGCAATACCTGAAAAAACTAAATACTTACGACATAGTAAAAAATATATTCATTATTATTTCGCTATTGTCGGCAGCAACCGCTCTATCTTTTCTATTTGATAATTTTACAAAAAATGCTTTAAATATTTCCTTTATTTATATACTCGCATTGATTTTTATTGGCTATCTTACTTCAGATTATCTAAGTTGTATTTTAGCATCCCTGATAAGTATCTTATGCATGAATTATATATCTGCATATCCTTATTATCAATTACGTTTTACTTTAAGTGAACATTTAAACATATTTCTTGTTTTGTTATCACTTTCTATGATCAGCAGCGCCGCCGCTAAACATATAAGAAAACAGGCCAACATGATCTCAGAGCGTGAAAATCTGCTGTTGGAAGCAGATAAAGAAAAAATGCGTGCCAATCTCCTACGCGCAATATCACACGACCTGCGTACTCCGCTTACCGGAATTATTGGAGCTAGTAATATTTATCTTGAAAATAATAACCGATTGACTGATCATGAAAAGATTGATCTAGTAAAACAAATTTCAGAGGACACCAACTGGCTGTTAAATATGGTGGAAAATCTGTTGTCTGTGACCCGTATACATGACGATGACACTCAAGTCACAAAAACTCCGGAACCGATTGAGGAAGTTGTTTCCGAAGCAGTATTTCGTTTGAAAAAGCGTTTGCCTGATGCCTCCATCAAAGTAAAAGTTCCCGATGAATTTTTGATGATTCCCATGGATGCGCTCCTGATTGAGCAGGTCATTATAAACCTGCTTGAAAATGCCGTAATTCATGCTCACAGCACGAAGCCGATCCGCTTCAACGTTGTCTGTGACTTGAAAAATGTGGCATTTCACATTATTGATTATGGAATTGGCATCGATCCGGATAAGCTGGACACTATTTTTAATGGATTATCCGGCAGACTGGAAAGCCATTGTGACAGCTCTAAGGGAATGGGTATCGGACTATCTATCTGTAAAACTATTATAAAAGCACACGATGGTACCATTATTGCACAAAACCATACAGATGGTGCTGAATTTATATTTACTTTACCAAGGGGAGGTGAAACAAATGAATCTGATTAAGCCAACGATATTGATCATTGAAGATGAAAAAAATATCTCTAATTTTATTTCAACTGCTCTTCTGGGGCAGGATTATCGTGTATTACAATCCTTCACCGGAGTGGATGGAATGTCTGTCATCACCTCTCAATGTCCCGACCTGATTCTGTTGGACCTGGGGCTTCCGGACATGGATGGACTGGATATCATACGCCAGGTACGGGATTGGTCAGCTGTGCCTATTCTGGTAATATCGGCTCGTACCCAGGAACTGGAAAAAGTTACGGCGCTGGATCTTGGCGCCGATGATTACCTTGTAAAACCTTTTGGTACTTCTGAGTTATTGGCTCGTATACGTACGGCCAGGCGCCATTACAGCAGCGGCCTGGCAAACAGCCGTCAGCGTACCTATCAGACCGGACAACTTTCAATTGACTTTGAAAAGTATCTGGTAACTGTAAATAATCAGGAGATCCATCTGACTCAAATAGAATTCAAAATCATTTCCCTGCTCGCCAAGAATGCCGGACATGTAATGACCTATGATTCCATAATGAAAAATGTATGGGGACCTTATATTGGTGTGAACAATCGGATCCTGAGGGTAAATATGGCAAATATACGGAGGAAATTAGAAGAAAATCCGGCAGATCCGGAATATATATTGACAGAGATAGGAATCGGTTATCGAATGGTAGAGGATCATGAATAAAATGATAACGTTGTTGTTTAAAAAGCCGGGAACTGCTCCAACAGCAGTTCCCGATTCTCTTTCTCTATTTGATTTTCACAGTTTTGGCCTGTCCGCCTTTTTTGAAAATTCTCTTATAACTTTTTACTTTTTTATTCGGTACATCTATTACAGCATTTTTACGAATTCCGTTAAATGCTTTACTATATACTTTTTTTACTTTTGATGACTTAATTATTACACTTTTCAGCTTTTTGTCCTTGTAGAAAGCCTTACTTCCAATGGATTGCAAACCTTTCCCAATTGTTACTTTTTCAAGTTTTTTACAATTTGCAAATGCAGATCCACCAATCTTACTTACATTGTCACCGATTTTCACACTTTTCAATTTTTTATTCTTTGAAAATGCTTTTTTCTTAATACTGGTTATCTTAAAGGTGTAGCCATCCAGATTCACGCTATTTGGGATTTGAATGCTTTTGTATGTTTTCTTTACGGGTTTGGTTACCTCTACTGTCCCATTCTTTTTATCTGATTTTGTCACCCTATAGTATAATTTGCCTACTTTATATACGGCATTTTTCTTTGGTATTGGTTTGTCAGGATCCGGCTTCACCGGTACTAATCCGGCGATTGCTTTTTCCAGGGCTGCTGCTGCCGCATCTATTGTATCCTGATTGGCTTCTTCTGTGTCTAAAACCGTCTTTGCAGCCTTCAGTGCTGCTTCAAAAGCGTTCCAGCCGCTGGTATAGTCTTCTGCCTTTTTACCCTTATGCTGGTTGTATAAGGCTTGAAGCCTGCTCTTATCCGGCTTGATTATCGGTTGCTTTTCTACCAGATTCGCTGCTGCCTCGGTTAAGGTATCCAATGCGCCCTTTATTGCTTCCTCATCAGCATCTTCTAAATCCAGTACTGTTTTTGCTGCTCTAAGAGCTTCCTCAAAAGCCTCCCAGCCGCTGGCATAGTCTTCTGCTTTTTTATTTTTATGCTGGTCATATAAAGCCCTAAGTTCTCCCTTATCCGGTTTGATAACCGGTTGCTTTTCTACCAGGTTCGCTGCCGCCTCGAGCAGAGTGTCCAACGCGGTATTTATTGCTTCCTCATCAGCATCTTCTAAATCCAGTACTGTTTTTGCTGCTCTAAGGGCTTCCTCAAAAGCCTCCCAGCCGCTGGCATAGTCTTCTGCTTTTTTATTTTTATGCTGGTCATATAGCACCTGAAGATCATTCTTTACCGGCATTATTTCCTCTACCAACTCCAACTCTATATAATCCAGGTCTGCTGCCGCTTTTCCTTCGGCTTTTCCAACAAAGATGGTATGCTCACCCTTGTTCAGGAGCACATCCAGCTCATAGCCCATCCAGTTGTCAGGGGATACACCGCTTGCCGCATTCACATTAAAGGGAACGACTTCTTTGACTATCTCCGCCTCCTGATCTATTTTTACTGCCAGTGCCGCTCCTTCTGTCCCGGAAGCAGCAGCCAGATATAGCTTGTAGCTTCCCTTCTTTTCTGCCGTAACATGGAACGTCACGCCGGAAGAGGTCTGGGTCATTCCAGTTACTTTATTCCCTCCGGAGGAATTGTAAGTAGCTGCTGTCTGGGCATCTGTCAACTCTCCGTCCTCCGCCTCGTAACGGCTGCGCTCTATTTCCGGAGTCCCGGCGGGTATGTTGATCTTCCCATCGTAGGAAACTGCTTCTCCAAAGTTCGGAGTTCCGTCTTCATTCCAGCTGAAGTCCTGTACACGCACGCCACGTCCGTTCCAGCTCTGGTTTGTACTTCTGTTTGCATGGAATACGATATAATCCTCCGTACCATCCGGTGATTTGGTAAAGCTGGCGTGACCGGTAGAATAGGTGTCAGATGCATTCTTATGGAAAATGCTTTCCGTTCCTTTTTCCCAGCTTCCGGGGTCCATTGGGTTCTCGCCCCGCAGGGTCAGCCTTCCCAGGCAATAATCATCCGTCCAGCTCCCGCTGGCAGAATAGACGATGTTGACTACCCCATCCGGAGAGGTCACTATCTGAGCGCCTTCGTTAATGGTGGGAATACCGCCGTTTACTTCCCAGCTGTGTTCCGGCCTGGATAATTCTACCCGTTCTCCGGTGATTGTCCAGGGATTTGACATTTCGGCTATGTAAATTCTCTGGGTCACATCTTCATTTCCCGGCCATCCGGACCAGATCGCATACATTTTTCCATCATACTCTAATACGGTCTGGTCGATCGCCCAGCGGTCTGTAGTCGGCGTAACCTTTCCTTTGAAGGTAAAGGCTCCTAATGGATCTTCTCCCTCCAGTACATACATCCGGTGATTGGCTCCTGCGCCTGCTGTGTAATAGATATACCATTTTCCATTCAGGAAGTGCATCTCCGGTGCCCACATCTCTGCACTCGGCTCATCTTCCGACGGTGCATATACCAGATGAGGTTCTCCCTGTGCCACCCGATTCAGTTCTTTTGCCCTGGACACATAGATGGCTCTATCCTTATTGACCCTGCAATAGTAATACCAGCCATCCTGCCAGGTAATCCACGGATCCGCTCCAAAATTTACAATGGAGCTGTTCATTGTCTTCTCTCCAATAAAGCGCACCGTGTAAGTCCATTGAATTTCCGGATTTAATTTATGAGTTAAGATTGCTTTTGCCGTTTTTCCCTGAATCAGAGTCACATCGTAATCCTGTGCCGTCGCCTGGGGTAATTGAATGCCCAGCTGTGGCAGATCCGTCAGATCTTCTCTTTCTATCTCATAGGTACGTAAGGCTGAAGTAAATCCCGTCAATGGCATTCCATCCAGAGTCAGACCATTTACCTGTGGTTCTGTCGCATAATAGAGATCAATATAATCCAGATTGGTAAAACTTTCATTTATGCCGGCATGAGTAACGGTAAAGGTATTGTTGCCCTTCAGAAGTTCTACCTCTATCAGATGTCTCTTCTGCTCATTTATATTTGCCCGATAATCGATGAGTTCCATGTTTTCCGTATCGCCATTTACATAATACCTGTGCGCACCATTTGCCCAGGGTATCCAGCCTCCCATTTCTATGGTATAGGTTCCTGCCGCCGGTACATTCAAATGGAAGGTTACCGTATCACGGGGATAATCATCTATCCAGCCTATGGATTTGCCTCCGGAAGCTCCTCTGTCGTTGGCAACCCTGGCAGTTCCCGTCATAACTGCATCTTCTGCCTCCAGTCTGAGTTTTTTTGGATAGCGTACTGGAGAAAGGGTGATTGTCCTCATAATGTTGGCATTCGTTATTAGAATATCCTGCTGCACTTTCTGATAATCCAGCGTTTTTTCAATCACAAGCCGAAATGCTCCCGGAAGCAGCTTTTCGGTAAATGCAAAGTTTCCATCTGAATCAGTGAGGGCAGTCTCTAATGGTGTGGTACCTGCTATTCCTCCGTTCATCTGATAAAGAGAGACTTCGATCCCTTCCAGGCTGGCTTCTGTATTTCCCTGTTCTATTTTTCCATTTATTGTATAGGTCCTTCTGACAAGCTTTTCTGCCGCCTGCTGTAAAGCAGCTGTTGCCTCATCAATGGTCTCCTGCGGTGTTTCACTTACTGATTCCAGAATGTTCCTGGCAGTTTCCAGCGCCTGGGCAAAGGCATCCCAGTCATTTCCCGCTTCATAATCTTCTGCCTTTTTATTCTTATATTCATCATAAACTCTCTGCAAAATGGCTGTTCCAATGTTTGCTGCGTATACCGTTACCGGCACTTCAATAGTAACGGGGATTTCACCCAGATTTACTACGTCTTCCGGTAATATAATGGTCCCCCTTGCCGTAAATTCCTGAATCCTATCGCTCTCCGCCGGATCATAGCTGCCGGTATCCCACTGGACTTCTGCGGCTCTGCCGGTTCCTGGTTCACTTTTAGAGGTGATTATATTAGTGACTTCCGTCGGAAGCCCCCAGGAATCCGGTAATGTACCATTAAAAGCATAAATATGTTCTGTTTCAGGGTTATCATAGGAAATCAGGTTATCCACATCCACGGCTCCTGAAGGAACGGATTGCGGGGTAACGGTAGGACCGCTAACCTCCAGGATCGTAGTTCCATTTTCATCCTCATTAAACCGCATCCTGTCTATGCATAATCTTCTTGGTTCGGTAGTGGTCGTATCGTTATGGCGGTGATAGACCATAAAGAGTTCTGTCCCATCCGGAGATTCTACGATCCCGTGATGTCCGGTACCTTTCGCCAGACTGTTGGATTTCATGATCGGATTGTGTGCATATTTCTGATATGTTCCCAAAGGAGAATCGCTGACCGCATAGCCGGCTCCGTAATTTGGACTTTCAAAATGGGAACCTGAATAAGTCAGATAGTATTTTCCATCTTTTTTCAGCATGAATGGACCTTCGTTGACATTTGCCCGGTCTCTTTCCCAACCGGTATCCGGGGTAAGCACACGGACGATGCTGTCTTCGTCAATGGTTTTCATATCATCATTCAGCTTTGCTCCAAAGATGACATTTCCATTATCAAATCTTACAAAATAGAGATAATACTGACCGTCGTCATCCCGAAATGCATGAGCATCTATTTCCGGGATACCTTGATGCATCGGTTTTTTTTCATCTTGTTTGAATGGTCCAAGAGGTGAGGTACTGGTGGCCACGCAGAGACGCTCCTCCGCCGTATAATACATATAAAAGATTCCGTCACGCTCTATGATATCCGGTGCCCAGAAATTTCCGGTCCCCCAGATATCGTCTCCTTTTTTCAAGGCCCATCCCTTATCTGTCCAATGTACCAAATCTGTGGAAGTGTACACTTTGATTCCCTCATCATCGTTGCCATCGCTTGCATTGGTCGGATACAGATAATAAGTTCCTTTGTAATACAGCACATCCGGGTCGGCACACGTAGGAAGAATTGGGTTTGTATAGGTGTCGCCTTCCATGGTCGGTTCCGTATAGGCACTAACCTTGACATTTTCATAGGAGCCACCGGCGTTCCAGGTTCTCATTCCTACGGAGCCGGAGGCATGAGTTGTATCTGTTACGTCAATTTTCGCATAGTATTTGTTGGTATCTCCCACATAACAGCGAATATGACTGCCGGCAACTACAATGGTTATATGATAGGATTTGCCATATTCGATGTCGGCCGGCCTGCTGGCGATTTCATTCCAGCTATTTCCGGAGGATCTGCCCAATATAACGCTCTGAGATTGCGCATCAATACCAAAATAATAACCATGGTGCCCATCCGCCGTATTATGCTGTATGTCCTTTACACGGAAGAGAACACCCGCTTGTGCAGTACCTTCACCGGCATTTCTTCTCTCATCTACGGTTATGTCTACTTCATAAACAAAGTCTGTAAATTCCTTATCCCTGGCTGCAGCCTTGGTTCCGTAGCCCGGGGTGACGGACATCTTGCCATCATTTACGGACCAGGAAATGTCATCGTTGCCTCTGAATGTGTCCCAGCCGCTTTCCCAGTCAGAAAAATCCGACTGATATAACACCTCTCCTTTCCCCTCCAGAATAGTGCTTCCGGTTTCTTCCGCCTGTACCGATAAAGGGATTCCTGCTAAAACAGAAGTGATCAGGCTGAACACCAACAACAGTGAAATCATTTTTCTACTCATCATGCTTACCTCCAATTTTATATTCTTCACTTTCATTTTATCACACACAAAAATACAGGTCTTTGCAATATTCAAGCATAATCTTATATTATTTTGACCTCCAGGTTACACAGCCAACTTTAGATTGTATGACATACGCTCAGAGGGCATGAGAATAAACAGCCGCTGTGAGCCGGGAGATGCTTCACGCAAACATTCAGCGGGCGTTTTTAGCGGCGGCGGAATCCATCATTTACGCAGACCCGACGCGAAGGCTCCTGAGCGTTGTTGGTCGAAGTTAATGATTAGTCCGCCAGAGCGTTGCCCGGTTTGCGTGAAGCATCTCCCGGCTCACAGCGGCGTCCTGGCAGCCATCAAGTTGACCGTGAATAGTAACACCTTTTTATTTGATTCTTACGGAACTCTTCTGTCCTTTATTTTTAAATATTTTCTTGTACTTGTTTTTCATTGAATCCGGTACCCTAATAACAGCTTTGGAATAGATTCCCTTCAATGCCTGATTTCCTACTGTTTTCAATACCTTTGATTTTACAACAATCTTCCTCAGTTTTACATTTTTGTAAAATGCTTGTTTTCCGATACTCTTTATGTTAGCGCCTATCGTTACATTTGTAAGCTTTTTATAATTTTTAAAAGCTTTTGCGCCAATAGCAGTAACTTTACAATTTACTCCTTTCAGGTTAACAGCAGGTGGTATTGTAATCTTTTTGACCGTTTTCTTCGCAGCCCCCACAACAGTAACGGTTTCCCGGCCTTTTGTTACGCTGGTAACTTTATATTTTATATTTTTATGTACATAAACAGTATTTTTCTTAATGGTTACTTTCAGATTCTGTTTTGCTTTCTGCAGGGCGAGTGCCGCATTATTTATCTGCTCCTTTGTAGCATTTGGATTATTTAAGATCGCTTTTGCATCAGCAAGTGCTTTCTGGAAAGCCGCCCAGCTCGCTGCCGTATAATCACTGCCTTTCAGATTTTTCACAGAATCGCAGACAGCCAGAAGCGCTTTTCTCTCAGCAGTCGTATCCTGTTTTCCGGATTCTTTTATAATTACGCGGAAGGTCGCCGTCTTTGTAATCCCACCCTCTGTATAGGAAACCGCAACGGTTACATCTCCTGCAGCTGCGGAACTAAACCCGGTAACGGAATATTCTGTGTTCTTCAATGTCTTGTTTGTGCCATCACTGTAAACGGCAGTTATGATCATTCCTGTTAAATCCAGTTGATCTCCTATGTTGTATTCTGTCTTTGATGGCTTCTGAATCTGTATCTCTTCTAAAACTATTGTGTCTGAGGACGTTGAACTGAAATCGTAAGTACCTGCAACCGCTTCAAATACCGCTTTACCCTCCACTGTTTCCACATAACGCAGCCCATCTGATTCAATTGACAAAAGATCTGCAGATTTATTATTTACAAAGATGGAGCGGTCTCCGTCTACCGGCAGATAGATCGTGGCTGTGGTATTGGCCGGAATACTTGTATGATAAAGAAAATCTCCATCTTTATATTCCCAGTTGCTTACAATTGTCCCATAAGCGGAATCATAGGAACCGTTTACAAATTGTATGGATTCATCGGGTGATGGCTGCAGAATGATATGTTTAAACCCGGGATCCGTTACATCGTACATGATGCCGGCCATATTGCTGTACATCCACTCTGCTACGGCACCATATGCATAATGGTTAAAGGAATTCATATCTACCGGCCCGAATCCATCTGTTACCGTATAGGAATTCCAACGTTCCCATATTGTAGTGGCCCCCTGGTCAACCGAATACAGCCATGATGGATTTTCCCGCTGCAGTAATAGCTGGTAAGCTGCATCGTTAGCGCCTATATCGGTTAATGTCTGCATGAGTATAGCCGTTCCCAAAAAACCGGTCTGTAATTTATTACCATTCCGCTTAATATTATCTAACAGCATTTGTTTCACAATGCTTTTGGATTCTTCATTCGGAAGCAGGTCCATTTTCAATGCCATCAGGCAAGCTGTCTGTTTACTCTGCCTCAGACTTCCATCTTTATTCACAAATAATTTTTGAAAGAATTCCTTTTCATCTTCATAAATATCTTTATATTTTTGTACATCTTCGGTTTTGCCAAGTACCTGTGCCATCTCCGCCATCATCTGTGCATCCCAGGCGTAATAGGCCATACCGATCAAGTCCATTAAATCATCGTCATTTTCCTCATAAGACAGCCAATCTCCATGGTTATGACCACCGCCCATTTTATTGGTAGAAGCCATAAATTCATCCATGAATTTCTGCATATACGGATAGTTTTCTTCGATCACTCTTTTATCACCATACATCTTATAAAGGTTATAGGGAATGATAACCCCGGCATCGGTCCAACCCAATTGTCCAATCTCGCCATAGCCGTTATAAGGGGCGGTATCCGGAAATGCGCCGTCAGGAAGCTGAGAATCATTCATATCATACATATATTTTCTCAAAAAGGCCTTGGACTCTGCATTGTAAGATGCCGCCGTTGAAAATACCTGAGTATCCGCCGCCCATCCTTTTCTCTCGTCACGCTGGGGGCAATCCGTAGGAACACTCATGTAATTGCTGTACTGCCCCCAAAATATATTGCTGATCAGCTGATTGACATCCGAATTTGATGTCGAAAGGTTCCCTGTATTTTTCTCAACGGAAGATAATACAATTCCTTTCATATTGTGAATCGTAACCGGATACGTCGCCGATACCTCAACATATTGAAAACCGTAATACGTGGAGGTTGAATGGTAGGTTTCTATTCCGTTTCCATTCAGTCTATAATACCCGGTTGCTTCCGCCGTACGCAGATTCTGTATGTAAACGCTGCCCTCAGGACCGTCATTTCCTCTGGATTTTAAACCATTATTATCATTGAGCATTTCACCATGACGCATGGTTAATAATGTTCCTTTAGAACCCTCTACCTGAATTTCATCCCAGCCGGCAAAGTTCTGACCCAGATCAAATACCGCCTTTTCACCCGGATTCAATGTAAATCTTTCACCTTTTTTATAGGTGCCGGTAAGATTGATCTTACCATATTGGCTGTCAGTAACGTTTGTTTCACCATTATAAACGGTAACAGATTTAACCGGAAGTTCAAGGTCTTCCCGTATGCGAATGGAAGTGCCCAGCTGTGCTGAAATTTCTCCCCGGAACTCTCTGTTGATATCCGCATAGTACCAACCTGCATCATTATATCCCGGGTAACGATAGGAAACATCCGCATTGGAATCGTATATTTCACCGCCAAAAATATCTCCATAAAGGATAGGTCCTTCCAGGGACGTTTTCCAGGTGCGGTCAGTTCCGATCACTTCCCGGCTGCCGTCCTGATAGGAAAGCAGAAGCTGTGCCCGGAAACCATTTTCTACTCCATAGGATCCGACAACTTCGCCGCTCCACCATCCGGACGTTACATTCGCAGAGATTACACTGGCTTTTTGAGACTGTAACAGATGTGTCACATCATAAGCATGACTGATAACACGTTTTGAATGATGAGAATAACCAGGTTTTAGTTCATCATAGATTACCGTGTCATCCTTTTTGGTGCCAACACGCTGTCCATCAATATATACCTCATATACGCCTAAGCCCGTCGTATATAATTTGGCAGATACCAGAGCGCTGCCAGGTAAAACTTCTTTGCGAAATGTAGGTATGCCCTTTAGCGGAAATAATATGCCAAACCCACGGGCAATAAATGCGCCATTTTCTATTTCACCCCTGATAAATGGATTGTTTCCATTTTCAAAGGTATAATCATACACGATCTCACCTGAAAGAGAGGCAGAATAGTCCGTTAATTTCAGGTTATCGATAATGGCTTCTTCCGAATCAACTGCCCGGAATCCGAGAGAACCGATTTGAGGTTCTATTCCTCTGGTTTCACTGAATAAAAATGTATCAATTAATTGATCTTCTATATATGTTTTTATTTCTGTTTCAGTTACATCTATCTTAATATGAACAAAACCGGCTTTAAACTCCTCCTGAGAACCAATGATACTGTTTACTGTCTTATTGTGTTCCGGATATAAAGCCCACGTTCCATCTGTATGCGTATGGGGTTTAAAGATAATGTCACCCGAACTGTCTGTTGTACTTAACTGAAACATATAGAAGTTCCGTTCATCTGCCGCGTTAAATAGAATACTGACTGCATCCTGCTGACAGCTCACGTCTGCTTCTACCACATAATGAAGGCCTGGATTTATTTCGTCCATTTCAAGAGCTATAGATTCCTCGCGAGTAAAGCCTGTATTCAGGCGTCCGCCTTCTACAACCCCGTCATCAAATGGATTCCTGTCATCATCAAAGGTATAATTCTTCAATATAATACCATTTGAGTTGACAGAATAATCGGTTAACACAATATTATCTAACCAACCTGATTCCTGATCTGCAGAGTGGGAACGAAATCCCAATTTTCCTGTGCTTCCATCACGTCCTATACCCCCCAGGTCAGCTGAGGGAATCGTTTCAATCAATTGCCCATTTAACCAGGTTTCAATAGCTTCGTCCGTTACTACCAATTTCACATGCTGAATATCGGCATTACTTCCCTCCACATAGCCAGATACATCCATCTGCCGAATCGCATGCCAATTTCCATTTTTCTTATAATGGGGTTTGAATTCCATAGATTTCCCCGAGCCTCTGGTGTCATTAAACTGCCACATCAGAAAATTATTTCCATCCGTTGCTTCCAACAATAAGCTAACGCTGAAATTGGTAATTTGGAAGTCATATTCCAAAGTATAATTGGTGGTTTTGGTTTTCTCCAAAGCAATTGTCTCAAAGTCCATAAAGCGTGTATTCAGTCGACCGTTCTCAATAACTCCGCCGGAAAAAGGATTCACGTTATTATCAAAGGTATAATTCTTCCGCACAATACCATTTGGCTCCGTAGAATAATCAGTCAAAACAATGTTGTCCAAATACCCGGCTTCATTATCTATGGAATGAGAACGAAAACCTAAGCTTCCGATATTCCCATTAAGCCCTACTCCCCCCAGGTCAGCAGCAGGGATTGTCTCAATCAAATGCCCATTCAACCATGTTTCAATGGATTCTTCCGTCACTACCAATTTTACATGCTGAATATCGGCATTGCTTCCCTCCACATAGGTAGAAACATCCATCTGCCGAATCGCATTCCAATTCCCATTTCTCCTATAATGAGGTTTAAATTCCATAGATTTTCCCGAACCTCTGGCGTCATTAAACTGCCACATCAGAAAATTATTTCCATCCGTTGCTTCCAATAACAGACTGACGCTAAAATCCGTAATCTGGAATTCATATTCCAAAGTATAATTGGTAGATTCAATTTCTCCGTTAACATCCAAAGACCTGCCAACCTGAATCCATTTTGACTGATCCCAGCCATCTTCCCCTAATAAACCCGTTTCAAAGGCAGCCTTCTGAGAGGTAACGGCAGTATCGTCTTTATCCCACACGGTAACTGTCCAATAATAGACAGTAGAAGAAAGAAGCTGCTGCCCTTCATAGCGAATGCCCACAGAATGATCATCTTCCCTCTTTCCTGAGTCCCACACTAACTGATTGAACTGCTCATCCTTTGCTACCTTGATTTGATATGCAGATTGCCGCTGCCCAATTATTGAGGACTGCATATTCCAGCTAAACGTTGGGGTCTCATTATCAACACCAACCGGATTTTCCACATCCTCCGTTTTTAAATTGATGATTTCTACGGTTCCCGGCTGACTGGCATCTACATAAATATTAACGGTAGATATCAGCATAATTACAGTTAACATTAATGCCAGTAAACGTATGTACATTTTTCTCATAGATATTTCCTCCTTTTTTCATTCTCATTGCCTATTATTACTTTCTATTTATAATTTTAATAGCAGGCTGGCTGAGAACTTCCTTTCGTTATTTTATTAAGGTCAAGTTTACAACAAAAAGAAAGTGAAATCTTTGCAAATATTGAACTATTTTTTATAATATTCTATTGATATTTGTCTTATAAAATGATGTTGGGGTCAAAAGGTATTTTGACCCCAACATTATTTTAAATAAAAATAGTAAAAGCCATCACTTCTTAACTGACTGCTCAGTTAATGATGCAATGGCTTCTACTTTTCATCTGCTTCCGTAACCCATAGTTTTTAACTTAATCTATTCGTTTACTCCTCCAGCGAGGACATATCTATCTCTTCTGCATTTTTTGCTTCCTCAGGAAGTTGAAAATCCTCTGAAGAATTGTAAGATATATACTCCATATCCATGATGCATGTGTTTATGGTTAACGTTTCATCGCTTCCTGCTTCACTCATTGCATTTTCCATAATCTTTGCCATCATATCGGTCATATCCATGGAAATCTTATCAATTGTATAGGACTCCCTATCAATATATACCGTCATATTAAGGCTTCCCATATCATCTAATAATGATCCATTCTGAAGCAATGATCCCAGCTGATCCATTCCCTGCATGGATTCCATGAGTTTCTTCATGGCATCACCTGTAACTACTCCCTGCACTTTATACATCTTCTTACCATTTTCTTCTACTTCTTCCATTTCAAAATTGTCCGCACATTCTACTAATGCGTCAATATAAGCAGAACTGTCATATCCGTTAATTGACTGTTCATATAACTCCTGGTCCATCTCCTGTTTATACCATGCGCCATCCATGCCTGTATAAGTATAGAACTTGCCGTCCTCGCTTACCATATAAATATCACTGTCCTGTTTGCCCAGCGTCCCCATATCCATTGTCATATTAATTTTCGCTTTTATCGGTTCTGTAAATACGGACATGTCCATATCCATGTTTAAATCTATACTCTCTTCTCCGCTTGCCATATTCAATTTCATGTTGGCTTTCGCATCCATGCTCTTTGCACTATTTGATATTTCCTGTGATCTTGCAAATACTTCAGCAGCATCTTTCGCTTTATTTGACCCACAACCTGTCATGATACATATCATGAACATCATCAGTAAAAGTGACACAACTCTTTTTTTCATTTTCCCCTTATTCCTTTCTTGTTTCGGTTTTTCACAAAGCGGGGGGACAGCTAAATACTAAGGGTGAAAAGTTTCTTCCAACCATTTCCCTCTTCTTTCTGAAAATATACTTAATGCAACAAAAATATTGTATCAGATATGGAAGGAATATGCAAATCTAACCTGAACCTCAACTCTATAAAAAGTGCATTAGTAAAATCATATATCTTTTTATCCTTTGCAGCTATTTATTGTTCTAAAATTAGTTCTTCTTCAAAATAACCGTGATTTGTCCTATATGTGTCATAAACAGCGTAACCATACGCCAGCAAAGAAAGAAGCATAATAATACAGAGTGAAGTAATTATAAATATTTTCATTTTTCTTTTCTGCGTTGCTCTTTTAATGGTTTCCTCACTGTTTTCTTGTTCCATGAACGTGATTACTATGGATTCAGGAGTTCCAAATTGCGTTAAAAATTCCTGATACGTAATCCCTTCATTTTTTTTAAGATATTCATCAGCGCTGTCTTTTAAATCACGTATAAATTTTTTCTTTTCAACTTTTTTTATAGGCAAGAGTCTATTTATTTCATTATAATATTTATTCAATTCGTCCTGCATGTTGTTCTTTGGCATAGTTTAATATTCCTTCTATTCCTTCATGTACTTTATAATATTCTTCTACCATCACCTGTAGATACTCGCGTCCGTCAGGCAACAATTCATAATAACTACGTTGTCTTCGCTGCCCAATCAATTTTCTTTCTTCTTTTAAAAAGCCTTTTTCAACTAATTTATATAAAATAGGGTAAACCGAACCCTCTGGTATTTTAATAATGCCTTTTGTCATTATATCCAAGGATTGTACAATTTCATAACCGTACATTTTTTTAACGGATAAAAGGCTCAATACCAACAAATCTATATTTCCTTTTTTGAGTCCATCCCGAATACTCTTAATAGATTCTTTATGCACAATGATTATACACTCCTCAATATTTATGTCTGAATTATACACCATTTAGTTTTTTATATCAAATAAATTTCTTGCAGGGTAACAGAATATTGTCAAACCTGAAAATAAAGCTGATATAATAATAACCAATAAGATAATGTAAGATATATAGTATGCTCTTGGAAATGGTATGCAGGAAAGAGAGGAAAATATGAGCAAAGGATTTTCAGTAAAACTAAGATTGTTGACTCTTTCTTAAAATCTAAGAGGGCATCAGGAAATGCATAAAACAGCTCCAATATACAAAGACCATACATAAATTCAGCAACAAAGTCTGAAAATTGCATGGTCTTTATAGTCTCTTCCTTTTCCGGCTTTTATATCTTTTACGCTTTCTAAAACCATCTCACGAATATTACTTTGATTTTCTTTCAATACTTGTTCATATTGCGATTCGTTCATATCTCCTTTATGGAGGACAAAAATCATATTATGTGTTTTTGTCCCCCATAATAATGTGAGCTATGCAGACCGCAACTCAATTTTTGCAATACGGTATGCTATTAGCCTTATGCCCAAAATTTGAATCGGCGTCATAATGGCGTTTTGTATAATTCGCATCGGCAGAACAGCGAGATACCCTTGTCCGGTCAGCAGATAAAGCCAGTAGGTTTGAAGAAATATACTTACAGCGATATTGATTACCAAAACGCTGCAAGTTATTTTCCAAATATTCGCAGATTTCCGATATAAGAAAAATCCGTAGACAGTGCCGGTTATAAATGCGGATACCGTAAATCCCGGAAAATAGCCATATGGCAAGAGCAGGGATATAATAATATCACCCATTGCAGCACCGACACCCGCCCACACGGGGCCATAGAGAATTGCCAAAATAGCAATGGGAAGAAAGGTAAACCCAATTTTCACAAAAAGCGTTGATATAGTAAGAAAACGCCCGGTGACAACCTGACATGCTATGAGCATTCCAATAATAATTATTTTTTTAGTATTTGTGTTCATTAGAACGACCTCCTTATTTTTATCTTCGTGAAACTAAGGAGAGCATTCTAACCAGTATGTAAATACGCACAGCAAGAAAAATGAAAACGATACATGCGCGACACCTCCTTTTACGCAGCTCGGCTACATAAAAGGGTCGACGCTATAATCCCTATATGTAGCAGCGGGATGCGGATCCTGCACCGTAAGTCCCAAAGACTTTTCGTCCCTCTGACAACTCCCCGTTCAGAAGACACTACATACCTTAAATGGTACAACGCGCAAAATCCTACTCTGCTTGTAAATTTGTTAATGCAAAAACCTGTTACTTCCACTGTTGCTTTTAGCCTCACCTCCTAAAATACAAAAAACCGCATGTCTGGTCACATTGGCCCAGACGGTCGGCTCTTAAAGCAGCTATACTTCATGTGGTTATTTCCACTTCCGTCAGTCATATAGCTGTAAGTATGTTAACAAAAATAGCGCAAAAAGTCAACTGAATTGTAAAGCCTTAACGCCTATTTAAAAATCTCAAAATGGGGTTTTCTTATCCTGCATTAAAATGAAAAGAGAATATAAACAAAATAAAAAAGTGCGGGAGCCCGGCCACCAAAAATACGATGGTTGGGCTCCCATTTCAATCCAGTAAGTCCTGATAAGAAACACCCAATACTTTGGCAATCACCTTTAATTCAATATCCGTGATAAAGCGGCTTCCGCTTTCTATCCGCTGTATTGCGTTCTTATCCACATCCAGTCCGGCAATCTGAAGCATATCGGAAAATTGCTTTTGGGAAGTGTTTTCCGGTAGCCGCTCACGGAACTGCTTTATTCTTATACCGCTGATATTGTTTCTCCCGTCAGGAGCTTTATTTTTATACATATCATCCCGCCTATCCGTGACATTTACTGATTGTCATTAAGGCTATTATATGTTAGAATAGGCATTGATATGACATTTACTGAATGTCAATGCCTTAGCGTTTTCCTTAAACTGATCCCATAAGGCTCTATTTTTTGCAATCCCCATTGGGGTAAACACTACACTTGATTTGGAAACCGCATTAACAATGAATCCTGCCATAGTGACTAAAGAAATTACTATTATTACTGATATAACAAAAAATTTTCGCTTCATAAATATCTCCTCTCCAACAAAGTGATATGCTCTTGGAATCTTCTCCTCTTATTTTATAAGGCTTATTGATTAAAATTTTTAAATGTACCGGTTGTCACACCATCCGAACACACTTCTACACTATTTATCGAATATATATTCATAGGTGATCGCATGCCTGTAAAAGTACACTTTGATAACGCTTCCTTTATTGACCAAAGCTTTGTAAATCCTCTCATGTTTAAAAGACCGGAACTGAAAAGTATATTTCTTTCAGCATCATTTAGCGATTTTTTCAAGAACTCATAATTCCTATCCTTATACTCTTCAATATCAATGCCCATAATTATGTTCTGGGGGAAAACTAATACACATGCCATATTAGCACTGTGAGACAAGCTTAAAGAAACTGTTTTTAGCGTGGGATTATCCAAATAAGGTTGACCTAATATACCATTTTTTATCACAATATCCTGAAAATCATCAATAGAAAAACAATGACTTAAGGTTCTCTTCGCAATTTTGGTACTAATAATGATTTACCATATAGAATTACTGTTATATATTGTTTATAACAGTAAAATCGTAACTGAATTTATTCTATTAACAGTAATTTGGGATTAGTATCAAGTACTTTTCTTGATGTCAACCATGAACACAAAAATGATATTGCAATTATTATTAAAATAACATAGATTGCATCTATGAAATTAATAACAACCGGATAGTTTACTATTCCCATAGATGACATAGCCAGATTAAGTATACCTGGAGCAGCAACCATGCCAACCGGTATCCCTATTATAAGCCCAATCACACTAGTAATAACAATTCGCCAAGCTAGTGACATTCTTAATTCGGATGGGAGCATACCACAAGTTTTTAATATTCCATACATTTTTTTCTCTTGTTGAATGTCAAGTAACATTGTGTTAACTATTATTACTGCCAGAACAATCAAAAATATTGCAGATAATATACCGATACCTAAAGTTACATATTGAATTATCATGTTAAAAGACTGTCCCAGTGATTCTTCCGGAGTATAAACAGAAACCCCTTCACCAACTATTGATTTAAACTCATCCATATAGCTTTCAATGCTTTCTGGACTTTTGTCCTTCAGAAACACGCCATACTTATTTAATTGATAATCCTCTGTGGCTTCTTTTAGTCCACTTTCCGTTATTCTATAACCCTGCCCCATTTCAGCCATTGACTGGTATATACCTGTAATTTTGAAAGAATGCTCCTTACCATCTAAAATGATTTTTATATCATCTCCAACACTGGCACTATATTGTCTAGCCGTGTTGACCGCCAGTGAAATTTCATTTGTTGCCACAGGATTTTCACCCTCAAGGTTAATCATCCCTAGCTTGTTCATATCTCCGGCTACTACAGTTCCCAAAACGCTTGTAGATTGATTATGTTCATCTGCTGGTATAGTGCCAGATGTAAACATCCCTGTTTTTATTACATAATCCACTTCATTGTTTTCATTCAACACCTGATTTAATTTACCCACATCTACATCCCTGTTCACAATTTCCACATAAATATCACTGGCATCGTAACCCCATATAGGAAGATCACTGCCCATTTTTTGAACCGATGTTACTGAGTTTAGTGAAAACATTAATACAAAAGCTGTAACAGAAAATATAGCAACAAACAATATGCTTTGCCTTCGGTTTGCAAACATTTGTTTGATCCCAAGTGCCATTGACAATGGTATTGAACGCAATTTTTGTATGGAAATCAATTTAATCTTGGAATACTCCTTTTCAGGGGCTCCATATCGAATTGCTTGTGCAGGTTTTATTTTTCCGGCTGAATGAGCGCTTAAATAAACTGCAAAAACGACAATAATAAGTTCGATTAAAACTGTAATTAAGGAAAATAATATTATCCCACCGGGTTCTATATTCATTATACCCATAGATTTTGTAAAGCTCTCTAATAAAAAATGCGTCAAAAACGTACTAATAAATATACCAATTATAAATGATATGATAGCCAAAGCCACATACTGTAACATGTACACTCCAACAATATTTTGGTTGGTGAACCCTTGAGATTTATATACTCCAATATTTTGATATTCTAAGATAATAGAATTAGATATAGTCAAATATATAATATATAATGCCACCGCTATTACAATCAGCGAAAATGCTATCATAATTCCACAAATGATTTGTGAGAGTACTAAATAAGAATAGCGTATTGTTTCATAAGTTAATTTGTAGCCTACAAACGAACCATCCAACATATCTTCAAATCGTTTCCAATCAGAATCCAATTCTTCAAGGTTATTCAGTTTAACTCCTAAAGAAACAAGGTTTATATCTTCTTCATGAAACATTAGCTTCATTGTTTCTTCTTTTACCCATACTCTAGTTGGATGAATAAAGTTACTACTATAATACGGATCAACTACAATCTCAGAAATTTTGATAGCAAAAGTGCCTTTATCTGTAGAAATCTCAAAACTGTCACCCTTTTTTAAACCGTATGCATTCGCAAAAGAAGTAGGCAACAATGCTTCAAAGCTTTCCAGCGAAAACTCCGCATTGCCTTCAACAGAACTAATCGTATCAATATCTTGATTATTTTTTGTTATTTGAGCAAAAAATATTTGATCTGCCAACTCCTCTTCATTCACTTTAACCTTATAGTTTCCTGATAACTGCGTCACTTCGGTAACATTTCTTGTATTATTATTATCATTCCACCATTTTTTTATTTCATCAGGTTCATATAAACGCTTATCAAACTGAATCACAAAATGTGATGCATTATGTTCATGAAACATCATTTGAAAAGGATCTGACATATTTCCCAAGGTACATAAAGCTGCAGCAAAAATTACAGTTGAAAGCACTAATACTATTGAAATAAGTACATTTTGTAGTTTTTTATTTTTAAAATTTTTTATTATAATAATAAGCATACTTCTCATAATTACCAACCCATTTCTAACAGCCATTTATACAATTCCGTTTCCCTTGCATTAATATCAAATTTTGTAAAACGCATTTCTCCTTTAATCTTACCATCCATAAGATAAATTACACGACTTCCGTTGCACGCTAACTTCATATCATGTGTTACCATTACAACCGTCTGTCCCTTCGCATTAAAATCTTTTAAAGTATCTATTACTGCCTTACCTTGTATATGGTTAAGGCTTCCCGTTGGTTCATCTGCAAATAATACACTTGGTGAATTTATTAGTCCCCTTACAATTGCTGCTCTTTGTTGCTGACCGCCCGAAACTTGAGCAGGTAAGCGGTGCTTTTGTTCACTTAAATTAATCCGCTCAAAAAGCTGATCCGCAGTAGTTTCAACTTCTTTTCTGCTTTTATTCGAAAGGTAACCGGATACCAATACATTCTCCATAAGAGATAAGTTTGGCACCAAATTAATCCCCTGAAAAACAAATCCTATTTTTTCCCTTCTGAATTTTGCTAAATTTTTTTCGCTCAATTGATCAATACGGCAGGCGTTAATATAAACTTCTCCAGAAGAAGGTTCATCTAATCCACTTAACATATATAATAAAGTAGATTTACCGGATCCTGAATTTCCCATAATCATAGTAAATTCACCCTGGTGAATCTCAACATCAATATCATCAACTGCCTTTACTTCATTTTCTTTAGACTTTTCATAAATCTTTGAAAGCTGCTTTGCCCTTAAAGCTATATTAATATTATCTCTCTTTGATTTTTTACTCTTCACGTTATTCCTTCCTTTCCTTTATAATCATTAACAACTAGCGCCATGCCCGGCTAAATCTATGATTTCCGGATGATTTTATCACAGGTCTTGAAAAGCAGAAAAAATATACACATACAATTGTAGTGGCAATTACTATTATTGCAAAAATTATAATCATCTTTTTCAATACTGTTCTCTCCTCTTATGTCGAGGAGGTCATTTTTTTTGTAAGTGCTTCAAAAGATAGCGTCGTTCCCATAAGTCGAAAAATATGATATCCTTCCTTAAAAAGATCAAATTGATTTTAAGGAGGATCATCATGAGTGCAGATTCCATTACCTTATGGAA
>Ga0153929_1000106_pt1 | contig 36500 bp, 25 predicted proteins | sample TSNJ013MetaG_FD_104689 | JGI IMG/M metagenome (GOLD analysis project Ga0153929, IMG submission 104689) | Attine ant fungus gardens microbial communities from New Jersey, USA - TSNJ013 MetaG | ecosystem: Host-associated > Fungi > Mycelium > Unclassified | place: USA: New Jersey, Wharton State...
GCGGACGATCATCGGAAGTCCTTCCGGTATACACGCCAAGACCTTCTCCTTTGCCGCCGATCATAGCAGTTAGCGCCGGTTCATGGTTGTGCATGGTAAATGTCATGCCGTCAGCCACTTTATCCACATTAGCAGGGCTTAGGGAATGTCCCAAATGCAGATACATATTCGTACTGAAGGGCATGCTTAGATCCAATTTTTCTTTCGCCCACATCGCCCCAAACTGATCCTTTTTGTCAAAGGTTGCTATTGCCACATTTGTAATTTTCAAATCAACCTTGGTATTTCCTACAAAGGTTGGAAACACTGATCTTATATCCGGTCCTTCGAATGGTTTACTTGCAAATTCGCCATCTCCAAATCCAGCCATCACCACAGGGTTGGGGAAAAACGTATAATATTCTGTACCGAAGTCTTCATCCCAATCTACAAACTGGCAGTTGTAGCCGACCGGCATAAGTTCTGCTTCAACTACAAATTCCCAATGAGGTTTCAATACTTTTAATGCCGCAGCAAAACCCAATAATTCTAACACTGCTTTATATTCTGTTTCATATGTAGTTATCGCAGTTTGAACATCTTCTTTCGTTGCCGGCTGTGGGTCATATATAATGTTAACAGATTTATCAGAATCTTCCGTTATTTCCTCCGATTCATCATCCGCATCCTCGTTCCATTGCATTTCCTCTGTTTGTTCATTTTGTGTCTCTAACATATATTCGAATTCTGATTCATTGGTTTCACTATATGCCGATGTTTCGCCAATAGATGTCACAAGTGTAACTGTCAGCACAAAAATCACTAATAAAATACTTAAGATTTTTTTATTACGTCTGTTGTGCATATGTTTTCTATGCATTTCACAACTCCTTTCTATTCCTTATTAGCCGAACTTAATAAGCCAAAATTTGCCATTTGAAAAGTTATCAATTATAAGTTATAATATCCTGGAATAAGCAATACCCAGAAATGCTTTTACTAATAATGAAAATAAAAGGGGCTTTGATTTAATTGACCAAATTTTGACGGTTTATTTTTCTAAATTACTGAGTATTCTAAGTCCCACCCACCGCTTTCGCTTCGCTTAGAAGCGTGGACTTGCTTTAGAGGTTAAAACAACAAAAACAGCAGAAGATCATAAGTAGATTTTCTGCTGTTTTATATGGAAATATTGAATTTTAACAAAACAAAAAACTATCTGTTAATGAATAATGCATCCATTAAAAGCATTGCCGATTTTCGTTGTTCCAACATAGAGTCCGTATACGTATCCAATGTCAGTTTTACTGAACTATGACCTAAAAGACTGCTCATAGTAGTAACATCCACATTTCGTTCTATACACCTGGTCGCAAAAGTATGTCGGAGGCTATGAAAACGCAATGGCTGCAACCCGGCTGTTTTAAGCAAACGCCGAAAGCGGTAATTTACCAAACGAGGTTCCGTAAAACTGTTTTTACAAGATACCACATATACGCTGGTTGATTTTTCTTTAATATCATACAAATAATTCATAAGATGACTTGACAATGGAATGACCCGATTTGAGCTTTCGGATTTGGGTGTACTGAATATAATTTGCGTTTTCGCATCGGTTTCACCAAAAGTTGCAATACGCTCCATCGTTCTCCGGACATGAATCACCCCATTTGCAAAATCCACATCCTCCCACAATAAGGCACAGATCTCACCAATACGCATTCCCGTATAAAGAGCCAGTATGACCGCAGCACCGTTCTTATCCTGTAAAGCTGCATGTTCCAATGCTTTTTGCTCCTGTAAAGGCAACGCCCTTATTTTCACTCTTTCTCTCTTTGGCAGCGTTACTTCCTTACATGGATTAAGAAGGAGAACATGAGTATCTACTGCTTTTTGTAACGCTGAATCCAGTATTCGAAATACTGCGCGGATAGAATTCGGAGAGAGGCCTTTTTCCCCAAGATCATTTATAAATCGTTGTATATCTTTTTGTGACAATTTGTCCAGCTGATAATTTCCAAGCACCGGCAAAATATGATTTCTGATTTTGTTTTGATAACTTGAATAAGTGGCCGGTTTGATTCCCGGTCGGATCACATCCCGGATCCAATGTGTTATCCAATCTGTCAGTATACCATTAAAAATTGGTCTGGTGATCATTTCTTCATTTGTATATTGAGCCTTTAATAATATTAGTTTTTCTTTTACTTCCGAATATTTATATCCATAGACCGACACATATATTTTCTTGCCGTTAGCTTTACGTCCCTTACTATAACGCCCCTCCCAACGTCCATCTTTTCTTTTATAAATATTTAAACCTTTCTGTGGCATATTATTTATACCTCCTTATATCTCTAGTTCTTGACGGCTTATTTGACGGCTTAAAATAACGGGTGATGAAATGATATCTCATATTCTTAATAAAATAATTTGATTTCAATCTGAAAAAATAGTTTAAGAAACATTTTTAAGGTAAAATCTCTCACTTAAGTTTGTTAATCTAACATTTGTCATTAAGAGCCGATTTTGTATACGCTAACATTGTATCGAATAGTTTTTGTTAATCTAACATTTGTCAGTAAAAACCCTTTTATAAATTTGCTATATAATAAATTTCAAAATAAACACTAATTTTGTGTTTTAACACTTGACGAATAATCCAAAATCTGTTAATATACAATAACAAGAATAGTCAGAACATTATTGTTATATTTTCTGGGATTTGCTTATTACCAGATAATATTAAAATAAAAAAATTATTCTCCGAATTATCATGGCAAAATATTTATTCAGATTACGATAGATAAATTTGTAAAATGCAATAAATATGAATTCTTATTTATATCCTTGATTATTATACTGGTCTTATTTGTCGCAAACTACTTCCAATTGTCTATATTTTCTTAATACGTTAAAATTCTGACAATATGAAAAGGTCTGATTTTTTAATCAGACCCAAATATATTTATTAATATTTATCAATCACTGCCATTTTTTTAATTGTTCCAACCTTTCTTTTACCAATTCCATCATTTCCGTATATTTATTTAATTTCCCCTTTTCTTCTTCAATCTTGACAGCCGGTGCTTTACTTATAAATTTTTCATTATTCAGCATTCCATTAACTCGTGACAATTCCTTTTGCAGCCGTTCTTCTTCTCTTCGCAGCCGCTCTATCTCTTTTTCTAAATCTATCAATTCCGCAAAAGGCATATAAATTACAGCGTCAGGAATAATTGCAGATACCGCATCTTCCCCGATACCTGACTTATCTGCCTGTATGGTAACTTCACTTGCACTCCCAAGTGTGCCAAAGAAAACTTTTCCGTTCTCAAAGATCCGGCGTACATTTTCCTTTTCTGACACTACGAAAACTCTTGCCTTTTTGCCTGGCGGTACATTCATAGCACTTCTTACATTTCGAATGCTGCGTACCCCTTCTTTAATCGTTTCAATCGCCAGTTCCTCTTCTTTAAAATTCCAGCTCTCCTTAAACACCGGCCATGCAGATATCATGATCGACTCTTCTTCCTGCCAAAGCGTGCAGAAGATCTCCTCTGTTATAAACGGCATATAAGGATGCAAAAGCTTTAACGCATTCGTCAAAACTGTTTTCAGGGTCCACAATGCTGCCGCTTTCGTCTTATCGGCATCATTGTAAAGCCTCGGTTTCACCATCTCGATATACCAGTCACAGAATTCTTCCCATATGAAGTCATATATTTTCTGAACGGCGATACCAAGTTCGTATTTATCCATATTTTCTGTTACATCTTTTGTCAATGTATTTACCTTGGAGAGGATCCATTGGTCTGCACCGGTCAGGGATGTGAGATCAATATCTTCCGGTACCTCCGCTTTTTCCAGATTCATCATGATAAATCTGGAAGCATTCCATACCTTATTGGCAAAATTCCTGCTGGATTCCACCCGTTCCATATAGAAACGCATATCATTACCCGGTGCATTACCGGTAATCAACGTCAGCCGAAGAGCATCTGCTCCATACTGTTCGATAATTTCCAGCGGATCAATTCCATTCCCCAGTGATTTGCTCATCTTACGTCCCTGGGAATCGCGTATCAGCCCATGGATCAATACATGATGAAACGGTACTTTTCCGGTTTGTTCCAGTCCCGAGAACACCATGCGGATGACCCAGAAGAAAATAATATCGTATCCGGTTACCAAAACATCCGTTGGGTAGAAATAATCCAGATCCTCCGTCTGCTTCGGCCATCCCAGTGTGGAAAACGGCCACAGCGCAGAACTAAACCAGGTATCCAGAGTATCTTCATCCTGTTTTAAATGACTGCATCCGCATTTGGGGCAGCTCTTCGGGGCTTCTTTCGCAACCACAATTTCCCCGCACTCTTCACAATAGTAAGCAGGGATACGATGTCCCCACCAGAGCTGCCTGGATATACACCAGTCACGAATATTCTCCAGCCAGTGCAGATAAATTTTATCAAAACGCTCCGGTACAAATTGCAGCGTTTTATTTTTCAAAACCTCTATTGCAGGTTTCGCCATTTCTTCCATCTTGACAAACCACTGCTGCTTCACCATAGGCTCTATGGTTGTTTTACATCTGTCATGAGTTCCCACATTATGGGCATGAGGTACTGTTTTCACAAGCAGCCCCTGCTCTTTTAAGTCCTCTACTATAGCTTTACGTGCCGCATAGCGGTCCATGCCTGCATATTTGCCGCATAACTCATTCATAACCGCATCGTCCTGCATAATATTGATTTCCGGTAAATCATGACGTTTTCCAACCTCAAAATCGTTTGGATCATGTGCCGGTGTAATCTTTACACATCCGGTTCCAAATTCCTTGTCTACATAGGAATCCGCTATCACAGGAATTTCCCGGTTGGTCAACGGCAGTTTCAGCATCTTGCCTATCAAATGCTGATAGCGCTCATCTTCCGGATCGACCGCTACCGCTGTATCTCCCAGCATAGTCTCCGGTCTGGTGGTGGCAATTTCTACAAACTGTCCATCCTCACCTGCTACCGGATAATTAATGTGCCAGAAGAATCCCTCCTGATCTTCATGTTCCACCTCTGCATCGGAAATGGACGTCTGGCAGACCGGGCACCAGTTAATGATTCTTGAACCCTTGTAGATATATCCTTTTTTATAGAGCTTGATAAAAACCTCCTCTACCGCCTCGGAGCAGCCTTCGTCCATAGTAAAACGTTCTCTGTCCCAGTCAGCGGAAGAACCGAGCTTTTTCAGCTGGTTTGTGATTTTACCTCCATACTCCTTTTTCCATTCCCAGGCATGTGCAAGGAAAGCTTCCCTTCCAATTTCATCTTTGTCAATACCCTGCTCTTTTAATTTTTCAATCACCTTTAATTCCGTTGCAATGGCTGCATGATCGGTTCCCGGCTGCCACAGCGCATTGTATCCCTGCATCCTCTTATAGCGGATCAGAATATCCTGCATGGTATTATCCAGTGCATGCCCCATATGCAGCTGTCCCGTTATATTTGGCGGGGGTATTACAATCGTAAAGGGTTTTTTCGTTCTGTCCGCTTTTGCATGGAAATACTTTTTTTCCATCCATTTTTCGTAAATCCGGTCCTCCATTCCCTGAGGACTATAAGTTTTTTCTAATTCCTTGTTCATAATTTCCTCCTTTTTTTAGGCCGCATGGCCATACGGTATACCCGCAGGGTGCTTCCTCCTTTTTAAGCCGCATGCCCATCCGGTATACCCGCAGGGTGCTTCTTCCTTGTAGATACTGGTTGTTTATTTCGTGCATACCACGAAAAGTTTTTATATTGTCGGAAGCAATTTCTTATAATATAAAAACGCCCCTTACAGTCTCCTGTAAAGGGCGAACATATCGCGGTACCACCTTATTTTATATGTGTCAGAACATATCTCTCTAAATTCTATAACGGGAATTATCCGTAACCGCTTACTGTGAGTTCAGCCGTTCGGTTCCAAAGCTACCTTCCATGATCACTACCTTAAGTATCCTTTCAGCCCATGGGATACTTTCTCTGACAGGGTTTTTCATGTACTCCTCTTTGTCACAACCTTTTTCTATTATGGGATTTATCATAGCCAATCAGAAACTATTTGTCAAGACGTAATTAAATAATGGGGGCGTATTTTGTTACTATTTACGGTCAAAATTGTCTGACGTACGCTGCAGAGGGCATGGGAAGTCTCACGCAAACTGGGCAACGCTCTGGCGGAATAACCATTAACTCCGACCAACAACGCTCAGGAAAGCCTTCGCGCCGGGTCTGCGTAAATGGTGGATTCCTCCGCCGCTAAAAGCGCCCAATAATTGTTTGCATGAGACTTCCCATGCCCTCCGCTGCTGTTTTTTCAAGCGATTTAGTAAAAAAGAGTACTCATTATATCCAGCAGGAGGACTGGCAACGTGCCAGATGGATAATTCGTGCAGAACCTGCAAACTGCCAGTCAAAGACCTTGCGGCAGCGGAAAGTTTCGCCAAATGCAAAAGAAAAACATTCCTGTGCTTGGCCATTGCTTGCGGGAATAAACAGCCGCTGTGGAATGAGAGGTGCTTTACGTAAACATTTAGAGGGCGCTTTTAGTACCTGGCGAAATACACTGCTTACGAAGACCCGGCGCGACGGCTATCCGGAGCGTCGCTGGTCGGAGTTAGCAGTGAAGTTCGTCAGGTACGTTGCCCGGGTTTGCGAAAAGCACCTCTCATTCCATAGCGGCGTCCTGATTTGCACCATTAAAACTTTAAATCAACGATGCACTATTAGCTTTCAATTTTCCTATTCATAAAATTATTTTTATGCTATTATATATTTAAGAATCTGCCTTACCACACCGGGTACACGCGCCGTGAAAGGAGAGCGATATGCCTAAAGTAATACTCATAAGTTTTGACGCCGTCGGGGATGCTGAATTCGATATCCTGATGAAATATCCCAATTTTAACTGCCTTGCCAGGCAGTCCACTGTAGTACGTAAGGTTCAATCCATATTTTTATCCAATACTTATCCAATTCACTCCTCAATTGCAACGGGCGTCCCCCCTGAACAACACGGCATCATTTCCAATATGGAGCCATTTCCAAAGAAGCATAGATCATGGTTATCATCGGCTTCCCGGTTCAGGGTTGAAACATTATGGCAGGCGGCTGCTAAAAAAGGATTGACCACTGCTGCTGTTTTTTGGCCCGTAACTGCAGGGGCGAAAGAAATCAGGTACAATATTCCGGAGGTTCTGGCAAAACCCGGTGAAAGTCAGCTTTTGACCAGTTTGAAAGCCGGTTCAAAGCGTTTACAGCTCCACTCTTTTTTACGCCACAGGAAGATACTATCCGGCATAAGCCAGCCTAATTTAGACGGCTTTGCCACTGCCTGTATGGTCGACATTATACCTAAACATCAACCAGACCTGATGCTTTTGCATCTTACATGTTATGATTCCCTCTGTCATCAATATGGAAGAAATGCAAAGGAATTAACCACCGCTTACGAATCCCTTGACCGTAATCTGGGCGCTTTACTGAATGCACTTGACCGGGATACGACCGTAATTGTTTTTTCGGACCATAGCCAGTTAAACTGTCATACCATCCTTTGCCCCAACGATTGGCTGGCGGAAAAAGGGTATTTAATTAAAAACGGTTCAGAGTACGCTGCTGCTTCCTATGGATGCTATATTGATTGCTGCGGCGGATCAGCTTTCTTTTACGGAGGTAATCTGACTGAGACGGATCTTCGGCAAATGAGAAATCTTATCGAAAAAAGTCAGGGGTTTAACCGGTTTCTCACTGAGGAAGAAATGAAGATATCCGGAAGAAAAGATTACTCATTCGGGTTTGCTTCTAAAGAAGGGTATTGTTATGAAACCTGTCCGTCTGACGAAAAAGCCAATCATGGTTATCCTCTTGATTATAAAAACTACCGGGTTTTCTATTTGATCAGGAGACAGGGGGACAAAGCGAACCGCACTCTGGAAGGCGGAAGTATTCTTCAGATTACCGATTTGATTAACACAGAATTAAACCTGGAAATGTCTGATATCACACCCTGCCATCCCGAAATATTCCTATAATTAATAAAAGGAGAAATACTATGACTGCAAAAACTATGCGAATGAGCCGTAATGAAAAAAACTGGATCCTTTACGACTGGGCCAATTCTGTTTATGCCACCATCATCATGACCGCCATCTTTCCTATTTATTTTACAAATGCCGCAAATAGCAGCGGACAATCCGGAGATTATTGGTGGAGCATTGCCACATCTGTTGCAATGGCTGTTGTCGCCATCTCTGCACCTTTAATCGGTGCATTTGCTGATTTCCGCGGTTACAAGAAAAAATTATTTACCTTTTTCTTTGTAATAGGTCTGTTGTTCACACTTCTCACCGCCTTTACCGACAATTGGATTCTGCTGCTTCTTGGCTATGCCATTTCCCATGTTGGATTTTCCGGCAGTTGTCTGGTTTATGACAGTTTTTTACCGGATATCACCACCAATGACAGGATGGACAAAGTATCAAGCTATGGCTATGCATTAGGATATATCGGCGGCAGCACAATCCCATTTCTGATCAGTATTGCCCTGATTACTTTTGGTGAAAAAATCGGGATTGATTCTGTCATGGCCGTAAAAATCTCGATTATTATTACCGTTTTATGGTGGGGTCTTTTCACTCTTCCATTCTTAAAAAATGTAACTCAAAAACACGGTATTGAAAAGCCAAAAACCAACCTGGTTCGCGAAACCTTTTGGAGTATCGGGAAAACGCTTAAAAATATATTCAAAAATAAGAAAATCTTTTATTTTATTTTGGCATACTTTTTTTATATTGATGGGGTGGGTACGATTATCAGCATGTCTACCAGTTATGGAACTGCGTTGGGACTAGACTCCACAGGAATGATATTGGCACTTTTGGTCACCCAGCTGGTTGCTTTCCCCTTTTCTATTCTCTTTAGCATTTTAAGTAAGAAATTCGGTTCTCTTAAGATATTGATCTGTGCTGTTTTTCTATACCTGTGTATCTGTATTCTGGGCTTTATCATGGGGTTCGGAATAGAAGAAGGATTTTTGAGCCTTGCAGAAGCATTGATATTGTTCTGGGTCCTGGCAGTTTTGGTAGGAACGGTACAAGGCGGTATACAGGCAATCTCCCGCTCTTATTATGGAAAACTGGTACCTCCTGATAATGCGGGTGAATATTTTGGTTTCTTTGATATTTTCGGAAAATTTGCCGCTGTGCTTGGACCGGCATTATATGCTCTGACAATAGATTTAACCGGCCGCAGCTCTTTCGCCATTTTGTCTATTATTTTACTTTTTGTTATGGCTTTGCTTATTTTACTGATCGGACGTAAGCATTTGGTGAAATAATTTTTATTTACTGCTCATCTTAAAAGGGTGATTATGTACATAAGTACACAAAGCGAACCTCTGCAGACGGCTATTGGTTCTTACTCATTAATGGGTATTTGCTGATAAGATAGGGTGAGTGAAAAGAGGACGCCAAGGCGATTCCGTCTGCTATCCCCCTTCCAATACTTTTAACATAAACTCAAAATACCTATTAATTGGAAAGAGTCAACAGCCTATGGTTCGCCTAAATCATTGTTTTGATCATAACTCCATTCACTTCTACATATTCATCTACTGCAATCACGAGACACTTTCTTCCGTCTATCATGCGTGTCTGGATTAAATCTGTTCTCTCGGGATTTACTTTAATGGCAATATCGGGTGTCTCTATCTGAAATTTTCTTGCGCTCGTTATGTTATCTGCAAGCAGAGAAAAATCTTCATATTTTTCTTCAAAAGACTCTACTTTTTCCTGCTCCGCCCCATTCTTTTCAAGCAGTTTTTTTACTTCCGGCTTAGACAATTTAAGCGGCTCCGGATCTTCTTTGTGCTCTTCAATCATCTCCTGAAGATTCTCATGGATGCTTCGTACTACTTCATAATTACACTCTTCTCCAAATGTTTCTGTAATTATGGAATGAAATGACTCTTTCTGATCTTTTGCCGTCATAGGAAATTCGCTTCCCAATACCTGCTCAATGAACTCTGTATGTATCTCTTCCGGATTTTTAGAATAGTACAGTACATTGTGTATATCAGAAGTTCTTTCAATAAAAGCAGGAAATAAAAATCCCGACACCGGTGCCTGTACAATCCAGTCCCTGATTCTGTCTTCAATACTGTTTCTCCCAGGATTGTAACTAAGTCCTGCCTTTGAAAGCGTCACAGGACAGATGCTGCATAAAATGTGTTCATATACCGCATCCGAAGCATCAAACATTTTCATCCCATCCGATGATTTGCCGGGGACATCATATACCGCATGAATAAGTATGATGTAATAGTTTTCAGCATAAATATAATTTTCGATGACTTTATCATAGAACTCTTCAATCAGATCATCATCCTGAAGTTTACTGTCTCTTAGTTTCAGTAAAAATTCCTGCTTGCCTTCCGGCTTCTCCTGTTCGAGCGGAAATTCCATATTTAACAGGTTTTTACCAATTGTCCCTGATAATGTTTGCTTAAAAATATCATAGTATTTAAAAGCCTCCTCCTCGGGCAGAGATAAAAACGCACTCTTTGATTCAATCTTTTTATTCTTCTCATGGTCCACATAGCAGCCGCAGATACGGGTTATTGCACAATTCTCCGGTTTGAACTGTTTTCTGATCTCTAATACTTCTTTTTTATTCATTTTAAACTTCCTCTCATAATGTTAATCAAAATCACCAGATAATCTTATCATAATGAAAACAAGAATTTCAATACTTTTCTCAATCATTCCAATCCTATATTAACCCAATCTATTTTTACTTCCCTTTTGTTTCCAAATAATATTTCCGGTATATGGCCGGCGTTATATTCTCATATTTCTTAAAAATTTTTATAAAGTAGCCCGTTTCACTAAATCCCAGTTCCTCACTGATTTGTGTGATCGGCAAATCTGTTTCTTCCAACAATTGTTTCGACCATTGTACCTTTAAACGTGATAGAAAGCCGGAAAAATTTTCACCGACCTCTTTCGCAAACATACGGCTGAAATGGCTGGTACTAATATGACAGAGTTCTGCCATATCTTTTTGCGTTACGCTCTTTCCCTTGTTGTCATAGATATAAGCAAATGCAGGGCGCAAAACTGGATTTTTACATAGTGCGCCTTTATTACCGCCGGTTGTCTTTACATAGGCGCTTGTCCTGGCATCGCTTATCACTTTTTTTACCTGCTGCATTTGGTCAAAAGAATGCTGACGAATCATGCCTTCATGATTGTATACGTGATTTCTATTTAACATATCCCCATACATTTCCAAAATCAAATTTTTGTTTACCGCTTCTTCTATTATATAGTTCGAGAGATGAAACAACATACTGGCGATTTGTTTGATTTTGGCATAAGAAAGCGTCGGAATCCTGTTATACATTTCTCTGACCTCTTCCGTTTTAAAGATTTCCTTTGACGGCGATATTAAGATTTTTTCCAGATCAATATCCTTTTCATCTTTTGGCAGGCAGATCTCGCCTGCCATAATAGCTCCCATATATCTGTCCTCAATCATAATAGGCACAGCAATATCAATAATATCACAGTGGCACAGGTATATATACGGTGCATTTATTCGTACAGCCTCCAATCCACCGCGGGAATCGCATTTATAGCAATATTTCTGCAAGTTGGGCTGACTTCGGATAAACTGACAGAAAGAGCATGGTCCGCTATGGGAAGTAACTGGAATTCCTTTGTAATCCACTGTAATAATGGCCATTTTGGTAACCGCTGCAATAGAATCCTGCAGAACCTGCCATTTGGCAACATCAATTATTTTATCGAGACTCATATAAAGTATCTCCTCCTATCAACACATTGCACAAAAAAAGTTGACTGTATTGTTTTATTTCATAGAATAATACATCAAAATAATACCATTGTCAAGCTTTTGAGCAAAATATTACGATTGTAAATTGTAAAAATATATCATGTATGTCTAATGAAATGCAGTACTTTTACTGCTATGATTATCTTATCACTCTAATAATCTTCAATAACAAAAAAGGAGAGAACAAATCATGAGAAAAGCATTTATAAGTCCCGCAAAATATGTGCAGGGAGAAAATGAGATATTCAATCTGGGATATTTCGTCAGTACTTTTGGAAATTCGGCGCTCTTAATTGCCCACTCGGATGACGTGGAACGTGTAAAAGAAAAGTTAGAATCCACATCAGAGAAATTTAACATTACATTTGTGGAAAGCGGGTTTCGCGGTGAATGTTCACGTCAGGAAGTAGCTCGTCTGCTGGATATTGCCAGGGAGAATCACTGTAGCTGTACGGTTGGCCTGGGCGGAGGCAAAGCAATTGATACAGCTAAATGCGTAGCTCAGGGTGAGGCGCTGATTATCGTGCCTACCATTGCTGCCACGGATGCACCTACCAGCCATTCGGCCGTATTATACACGGAAGACGGAGCTTTTGATGACTACGCTTATTTTAAACAAAGTCCCAGCGTTGTGCTGATTGACACTACTGTGATTGCAAATGCCCCTGTGCGTTTCCTTGTGTCGGGAATGGGCGATGCATTATCTACATATTTTGAAGCACGTGCCACATCACGCAGCCTTTCAAATGTAAATGCCGGACTGCCCTGCGGCGCACGGGAAGGCGTTACTCCTCCCGCCAAAAGCACAAACACAGCACTTTCGTTAGCCAGGCTTTGCTATCAAACATTGCTGACGGATGGTGTGAAAGCAAAAATAGCATGTGAGTGCAACCAGGTGTCCGCTGCTCTGGAAAATATCATTGAAGCAAATATATTGCTGTCCGGACTGGGATTTGAAAGCGGCGGGCTTGCCGCAGCACACGCCATACATGACGGTCTGACTGTCCTGGAAGGAACACACGCTTTCTTTCATGGTGAAAAGGTAGCTTTTGGAACTCTTGTGCAGCTGGTGTTAGAAAATGCTCCTATGGAAGAAATTGAAGAAGTATTGGATTTTTGTATTGCCGTTAACCTTCCCGTATGTCTTTCTGATATCGGAGTAGACAGTGTCTCCGCCGAAGAACTGCGTGAAGTGGCCCAAAAATCCTGTATTCCAGAAGAGTCCGTACATTCAATGCCATTCCCTGTCACACCCGATATGGTCGAGGCTGCTATCGTTGTGGCAGACCGTCTGGGAACCACTTATAAGGAAGGAGTTCTAAAATGAAAAAAATTATGAATGATCCAAAAAATCTTGTATCTGATATGTGCAGTGGTATTGTGCTTGCCCATAATGAGCTGTCATTAGACAGTATGTATAAGGTAATCAAAAAACAGTCTATTGACAAATCAAAAGTCAGTCTTATCAGCGGCGGCGGCAGCGGTCACGAACCCGCACATGCCGGCTTCATCGGCGAAGGATTGCTTGATGCTGCGGTATGCGGTGATGTGTTTGCTTCTCCCTCTCAAATTCAGATCTACAAAGCCATTACAGAAACAGCCAGTGATAAGGGAACCTTACTTATCATTAAAAATTACAGCGGTGATGTGATGAATTTCAAAAATGCCTTGCATATGGCGCAGGAAGACGGACTGCTGGTTGACTACGTCAAGGTGGATGACGATATTGCCGTACAGGACAGCCTTTATACGGTGGGCAGGCGCGGTGTTGCCGGTACTATATTTGTACATAAAATCGCAGGCGCTGCCGCAGAACAAAAGCTTTCCCTGGACGAGGTGAAAAGAATCGCAGAAAAAGTAATTGCCAATGTGAAAAGCATCGGATTTGCCATGACTTCCTGTACCGTACCTGCGAAAGGCAGCCCTACTTTCCATCTTGGTGAAGCGGATATGGAATACGGCGTTGGAATTCACGGCGAGCCGGGTATCCGCAGAGACAAAATCAGGACGGCTAAGGAGCTGGCCGGAACTATGACTGCTTCTCTTTGTGATGAATTGAACTTAAAAACCGGTATTGCCGGACGGGTTGCGGTAATTATAAATGGCTTTGGTGCAACACCGCTTATGGAGTTATACGCACTGAACAAAGAAGTCATGCGCGAACTTTCCGACAGAGGATTAACCGTTGCCCGCAGTATGGTTGGTAATTTCATGACCAGTATTGACATGGCAGGGGCTTCCATATCTCTCTTAAAACTGGATGATGAACTGGAACGCTTTCTGCATGCTCCCTGTAAAGCGCCGGCTTTGAACATTTATGGAAAAACCGATGATATTGTCTACCGTAACTTTTTTAATAACGGCAGCACAGGAGAAGTTTCCTTCCAGGTAGAAACACCTGAAAGCTATGCTGTAATCGGCAAAGAAATAACTCTGGAAAATATGATATACATGGTGGATGCCATGAGCGATTCCATCATAAAAAATGAAATCCCATTCTGTGAACTGGATGCGCACGCCGGCGATGGTGATTTTGGAATGAGTGTATCCAAAGGATTCCGGCAGCTTAAAACGGAGTGGAAATCGATTATTGAAAAACCGGAGCTGACAATCAGCAGTTTTCTGACCGCCTGCTCACTTATCATTATGGAGCACTGCGGAGGTGCATCCGGACCTATATGGGGCTCGGCATTCCGCATGACCGGTAAAAATACGGCGGACAAGAAAACACTCACTATCGGTGATTTTGCTTCCATGATGCAGGCTGCGGTAAAAGGTATTCAGACTACCGGAGAGCGTTCTTTCGGGCGCGGTGCTATTGTAGGAGACAAGACATTGATAGACTCTCTCGTACCGTGTGCCGATGCCTGGACAGCATGTGCCGAAAAAGAGGCCGGGTTTTATGAAGGCTTCAGGGAAAGCATTGCTGCCGCCATTGAGGGGGCAAAGAAGACAGAAAACATCGTAGCTCGTATGGGACGGGCCGGAACCGTTGGCGAACGCAGCCTTGGGCACCCGGATGCAGGAGCATATGCATTGGGTGTAATATTTACTGATATTTTTAATTCTATGAAATTTTAGGAGATAAATGGTTCTTTTCCAGGAATCCCTGCCAACTGTTTTATGCGGAGGAGTCCGGTTCGCATAAGATAGTTGGCAGGGATTGAATGATCGCTTATTATATGATAGTGGAAATTAGAAATTACTGCTATCATATCAATTTTTTACATTTCAATTCTTGTATAACAAATACTAAACTCAGAGACAATAATGAAAACTAAAATTATATAAGGATGGTAGACAAATGAAAAAAATCAAATCTTTAATATTTATACTGTTAATGACTCTAAGTATTATGCCGGTTTCTTCATATGCAGCTGAATCTAATTTAATTCAGGATGCACAATTAAGCCTAAAAAGTACCGAAAATCCAAAAAGGTTAGAAATTATTTTCAGACTGGCTGAGCCAATTAATTTATCAAAAGGAAGCTCTAACATTATTTATGAATATTTTACAAAAGACAGCCAGGGAAATCTTGAAGCTGTTCCTTATAAGAAAGATAAATCATGGAGTGGCTATTTAAACAGTTATGATTATTATCCGGCAGGTGAGCATAAATATTCATCCGGAGCAGAAAACGCAGCTTATCCTGATACTGTTCCGGCTGCTAAAATTTATACGTCAACAAGAACCAGTTCCAGTATCGATGTGACTTCAATAGCTGCTGTAAGAGTAACTGTGCTTAGAGAAGATGGTTCCGGAGAAAAGGTTACAGTCTATAGCGATGGCACTACATCTACTATTGAAAAAATTGAAGTCATAATAGGAGATGAAGATAAAGATACAGGAATCAGATTAGATACCACAACAGCAGAACTCCCTTCAAATACGGTATTAATTGCAAATCCATTAACCACTGGAACTATTTACAATATAGTAAGTTCCGCTTTAACAGATGTAAATGTAAATAATTTTATCGCTTTTGAAATTAAGTTGGAATCAAATGGGGTAGAAATTCAACCAAATGGTATGGTCAAAATCAGTATTCCAATACCGGAGATTTTTTATGATGCTGATTTAGCAATATTTAGAATTGATGATGATGGAACGAAAACACCTTATTCAGTAGCCGAAACAGCAATAGAAGGAGTAAGATATATAACATTTGAAACTGACCACTTCAGCACTTATGTATTAGCAGATATTACAGATACAGAAAAAGATGAAACTCCAAAAACCGGTATCGTATTTTGAAAAAGTTAATTGTTATTGGCAGCTTATTCATTGGTTTTATTTTAATTTTTTATTATAAAAAGGAATCAATTGCAGCAGATAGAAAATCAGAAAAAACAATACAACTGGAAGAATTACAAAAGGAAAATTCAGATATTATAGGCTGGATAGCAATACCGGGAACGAACATTAATTACCCGGTATTGCAAACTATAGATAATTCATTTTATTTAACCCATGATTTTAAAAAAGAATATTCTGAAAATGGTTCTATCTTTTTGGATAAGGATTTTGATTTAGAAAAACCAAGTACTAATTATTTAATTTATGGGCATAGAAACAAGAATGGGCAAATGTTCGATGATTTGATTAATTATAAAAAAGAAGAGTTTTATAGAAAGCATCCTACTATTCAATTTACAACTTCTAAAGAAAGTTCAGAATATGAGATTATAGCAGTATTTTTATCACGCGTTTATTATAAGTATGAAACCAATGTATTCCGTTATTATGATTTTATTGATGCAGACACCTGGGAGGATTTTGATAATTATGTTAATAACTGTAAAGAAGCTGCTCTATACGATGTGGGGAAAACGGCGAAATATGGCGATCAATTGTTAACGCTTTCTACCTGCGAATATTCTCAAACAGATGGAAGGCTGGCTATCGTAGCAAGAAAGAGTGTAACATAAGTGATTAAGCTGGCAGATTCGTGCCAGCTTCATTTCTGTCAAATCTATTGTATTTCTATTCTGTTTCATTTTCACTTAAAAAGCTTTCCATCTGTTCCCAAATTTCTTCCCGTCCCTGTTTCGTCTGGGCCGAGAAGGGAATCACCTGCGTACCGGGTCTTATCTGTAATCCGGTCTTGATCATCTTAACATGCTTTGGTATCTGGCTGCGTTTTAGTTTGTCCATCTTGGTGGCAATAATAATCGGTTCAAATCCATTGTGACAAATCCAGTCATACATCGCCTTATCGTTCCCGGAAGGTTCATGACGTATATCTATCAGCAAAAATACTGCTTTTAGCTGTTTGGAATTATGAAGATAGCGTTCTACCATTTTTCCCCACTTTTCCTTTACCACCTGGGAAGCCTTCGCATAACCGTATCCGGGTAAATCTACCAAATATAATTCCCCGTTCACATTATAGAAATTAATTGTCTGCGTCTTCCCCGGCTGTGAACTCGTTCTTGCAAGAGACTTTCGATTCATTAATCCATTAATGAGAGAAGATTTTCCAACATTCGATTTTCCTGTAAAAGCAATTTCTATTTTTTCATTTTGGGGTAACACACTTGTGATCCCGCAAACTGTCTCTAATGCAGCATTTTTTATAATCATATCTATTCCTTTACTAAAGCTGTCGGCAATACATCTTTCATAGTTTCCACAAAGATAATTTCCAGACCTTTTTTAATTTCATTTGAAACCTCATCCACATCCGATTTATTTTTCTTTGGAATCAAAACCGTTTTCATCCCTGCATTCTTTGCGGCCAGCAATTTTTCCTTCAATCCGCCAATCGGCAGTACTCTGCCCCGAAGTGTGATTTCTCCTGTCATGGCTATATCTGCACGTACCGGGATCTTTGTGATCGCAGATACCATGGCCGTCACCATAGTAATCCCCGCAGACGGTCCATCCTTAGGCACTGCTCCTTCCGGTATATGTATATGAATGTCATGTTTTCTGAAGAAATCTTCCGGAATCTCATATTCATCACTGACTGAACGTATATAGCTGATACCTGCCTTCGCAGACTCTTTCATAATGTCACCTAATTGACCGGTCAATTGGGTCTCTCCCTTGCCGGGCATAATATTCACCTCGATCTGAAGTGTATCACCGCCCACGCTGGTCCAGGCTAACCCGCGTACGATACCAATCTCATTCTCATCGTTTAAACGCTGGACACTATAACGTTCTTTTCCCAGATATCTGTTTAAGTTATTTTCCGTAATCTTCAGTGATTTTTTCTTATCTTCCAGAATCTCTCTTGCGGCTTTTCTGCAAATTTCACCCAATTTGCGCTCCAGGTTTCTTACTCCGGCTTCTTTGGTATAACAACTGATCATCTTTTTCAACGCACCATCACTAATAGAAAAAAGATACTTTTCCAGTCCATGTCCGGCAATCTGTTTTTTTACCAGATGTTCTTTTGCTATATGAAGTTTCTCGTTTTCCGTATAACTGGAAATCTCAATTAATTCCATACGGTCCAGAAGGGGTCGCGGTATCGTCTGTACGTCATTGGCTGTAGCTATGAACAATACTTCCGACAAGTCAATGGGAATTTCCACATAATGGTCTCTGAATTTATTATTCTGTTCCGAGTCCAACACTTCCAGAAGTGCTGATGAGGTATCTCCCTTATAGTCGCTGCTTACCTTATCAATCTCATCCAGAAGCATCAAAGGATTTTTCACCCCGGCCATCTTCATTCCGCTGGCAATACGTCCCGGCATAGCCCCTACATAAGTTCTGCGATGGCCTCGAATCTCCGCTTCATCCCTTACGCCTCCGAGAGATATGCGTATATATTTTTTATTCAGCGCTCTGGCAATGGATTTCGCAATGGAAGTTTTTCCGGTACCGGGAGGACCTACCAGGCATAAAATGGGCGTGTCCCCTTTCTTCGTCAGCAAACGCACTGCCAGAAATTCCAAGACCCGTTCCTTTACCTTCTCCAGCCCATAATGGTCCGCCTCCAGTATATCTTTCGCATTTTTCAGGTTTTTATTATCTTTGGAAACTTTATTCCAGGGAAGCTCCAAAAGAGTTTCGATATAGCCGCGCATCACAGCATTTTCAGAAGAGTTGCTCCCGGTATTCTTAAAGCGTTCTATTTCTTTTTTTATCTTATCTTTTACTTCCTGGGGTGCAGCTATCTTTTGTAATTCTTCCATAAAATGATCTGCATCACTTATGGTATTGTCTTCTCCCAATTCTTCACGGATCAGCTTCATCTGCTCTCTTAATATATATTCTTTTTGATTCTTATCTACCCGTTCTTTCACTTTTGCCTGCAGATCTGCCTTGATGTTCATGATCTCAATTTCATTGGTCAGAATCACACAAAGCAGCTCATATCTTGCACCCAGTTCTATCTCTTCCAGTAAACGCTGCTTATCCTCATAATATAACGGAATATTGATGACTATTTGATCCACCATCTTGTTCAGATCTTCCATTTCCATCAGCTGGGCAACCAGATCCTTACTCATTTTGGTATTTACATGACAATAGTCTTTAAATATCTCCTGTAAATTTCGATTCATAGCTTCCTGAGTGCTCTTATCCGGAGTACCTTTCTCATCTTCCGAAAAACTGACTGCTTCTGCACTTAAATATCCCTGCTCCATATCCAGATCTACCAATTCTGCCCGTTCTATTCCTTCCACCAAAACGCGGAAGATATTCTTAGGCAATTTGATAACCTGCTTTATTACCGCCAACGTTCCTATTCTGTATAAATCCTTCAATTCAGGCTCACTGACATTCGGATCCCGCTGTGTAATTACCAGCAACTGTTGATTCGCAAGCATTGCCTGTTCCACCGCTCTGACTGATTTGTCACGGCTGATATCAAAATGTACAATCATCGATGGCAGAATCGTCATCCCGCGTAAAGCTACGGTCGGCAAATTCTTAACCAATTCCTTCATATATTTGTCCTCCAAGTCTCAAGCGAGAATACAAGCATTCTCATTTGAGGCGCAACTCAGTGTGAAAGTGGTTTTCTTTCACACCTGTCCTCCAAGTCTCAAATAAGAATGCAAGCATTCCTATTTAAGGCGCAAACACAGAGTGAAAATTAATTTTCACTCTGTCTCCTTGTATATCCTAAGCCGTTTCTTCTATACCTTTCATCGGCTTTTTCCTTTTACTGCGTACCGGCAGGTTTTCCCGATAACTCATAATTGGTTCGCCGGTTCCTTCTATCATTTCTTTTGTTACAATGCAGCTTTTTATATTTTCATTTGATGGAACCGTATACATCAGATCCATCATGGATTTTTCTATAATTGACCGCAATCCTCTGGCACCTGTTTTTCTTAGCAGGGATTTATCTGCAATTGCCTCGATTGCCTCTTTCTCAAATAATAATTCTACACCATCTAATTCTAACAGTTTTTTATACTGTTTCAGAATAGAGTTTTTAGGCTCCTGCAAAATGCGTACCAATTTCTCTCTATCCAGTGCTTCTAATGAAACAACTACCGGTACGCGCCCTATGATTTCCGGAATCATTCCAAACTTCACAAAATCCTGGGGCATTACATTTTTCAGAATCTCTCCTACATTTTCATCTTTTTTATCATTCAACTCCGCATTAAAACCAATGGCCTTGGTGTCCATACGGTTTTGAATAAGTTTGTCCAGTCCTTCAAAGGCTCCGCCGCAAATAAATAAAATATTAGTCGTATCAATCTGCAGCAATTCCTGATGCGGATGCTTTCTGCCTCCCTGGGGTGGTACCGAGGCAGTAGTCCCCTCCAGAATTTTCAAAAGAGCCTGCTGCACACCTTCACCCGAAACATCTCTGGTGATGGATGCATTCTCAGACTTTCTGGTAATTTTATCAATTTCATCGATATAGATAATGCCGAGTTCCGCTCTTTTAATATCATAATCTGCCGCCTGGATAATCTTCAACAGAATATTTTCCACATCTTCACCCACATACCCGGCCTCTGTCAATGCGGTAGCGTCCGCAATTGCAAACGGTACATTCAGAAGTTTAGCCAGGGTCTGTGCCAAAAGTGTCTTACCGGATCCCGTAGGTCCAAGCATCAGTATATTACTCTTTTGCAACTCTACTCCCAGATTTTTACCTGCAGAAATTCTTTTATAATGATTATATACAGCAACTGCCAAAGTTTTCTTTGCATCATCCTGCCCAATCACATATTCATCTAAAAAATCTTTGATTTCCTCAGGCTTTAGAAGATGTACCATCTCTTCCATATCCAAATCAAAATTGCCGTCTAATTCATCTTCTACGATTTCCGCACAAATTTCAATACATTCATCGCAGATATATACACCGTCAGGTCCGGCAATCAATTTTAAAACCTGATCTTCAGATTTATTACAAAAAGAACATCTTATTTTGTGTTCTCCTACTTTCCCAGCCATATCTCCACCTCATTCATTTTATCTTAATACCAAAAAGAATAACACTCTGCTGACCACGTTAAGACTCCCACTTTTAAGCAGGAGTCTTATTATAATACTTTATCTGTTCGTAATAACACTGTCTATAATGCCATAGGCTTTTGCTTCTTCAGCACTCATGTAATGGTCTCTCTCCACATCTACTTCAATTACTTCCAGAGGCTGCCCTGTATTTGCAGCTAAATGCTGATTCAGCTTTCTTTTGGTATCTAATATTTTATCTGCTATTATTTTAATATCTGTTGCCTGTCCCTGAGCGCCTCCGGAAGGCTGGTGAATCATAATATCTGCATTTGGAAGTGCAAAACGTTTACCTTTCGTACCTCCTGCAAGCAGGAATGCCCCCATACTTGCCGCCAGACCCATACACATCGTCGAAACATCGCATTTTATATAATGCATTGTATCATAAATAGCCCAGCCTGCACTCACTGATCCGCCAGGACTGTTGATATACATATGAATATCTTTTCCCGGATCTTCTGATTCCAAAAATAACAACTGCGCCACAATCAAGTTTGCACTGACATCGTTTACCTCTTCACCTAAAAAGATAATTCTGTCTTTCAGCAATCTTGAAAATATATCATAGGATCTCTCCCCTCGGCTTGTCTGTTCAATAACGTAAGGTACCAAACTCATGACAAATCTCCTCTCCAACTGTTCTATGTGACTGCCCCTTGGCCTTTTATACTTCTACAGCCGCTTCACTGATCAGGGCAACTGCTTCCTGAATCGCCAGATCCTGTTTTAACTGGTTTTTTTCATTATCACCCATAAGTTCTTTCAGCTTATCAACTTCCATCTTGTACGTTTGAGCCATCTTTTCTATTTCTTCCTCCAGCTTCGCATCACTGGCCTGAATGTCTTCAGCCTTTGCGACTGCTTCCAATACAAGGCTGTTCTGGATTCGCTTCAAAGCTTCCGGTTTCATCTGTTCCATAAATTTCTCAGCTGTCATACCCGTAAACTGGAAGTACTGTTCTATTGTCAATCCCTGAGACTGGATTCTTCTGGAGAAATCTTCTGCCATCTGTTTCACTTGCTCTGCCACCATTGGTTCCGGGATTTCCATCTCAGCGTTTTCTACTGCTTTTTCAATCGCCGCTGTTTCCCTGGCTGTCTTTGCATCTTTTTCTTTTTTCTCTGTCAAGTCCTTCTTAATATTGTCTTTATATTCATCTAAAGTATCAAATTCGGAAACATCTTTTGCAAAATCATCATCTGCTTCCGGCAATTCTTTTACTTTAATTTCATGAACCTTACACTTGAATACTGCCGGTTTTCCAGCCAATTTCTCTTCCTGATATTCTTCTGGAAATATAACATTTACATCCACATCTTCGTCAATTCTGCTTCCGATGAGTGCTTCTTCAAATCCCGGAATAAAGCTGCCTGAACCAATCGTCAACTCATGATTTTCGCCCTTTCCACCTTCAAAAGCAACACCTTCTACAAAACCTTCATAGTCCAGTACCACTATGTCGCCCTGTGCAGCCGCTCTGTCATCCACGTTAATGATTCTGGAATTATTTTCCCTTTCTTTATCAACTTCCGCCTGAATCTCTTCTTCCGTCACTTCAATTACCTGCTTTGGTACTTCAACTCCTTTATACTCACCCAAAGTCACCTCAGGTTTCAAGGCCACTTCTGCCGTGAAAATGAAAGGCTTTCCTGCTTCTATCTGTACCACATCTATTTCCGGCTGAGATACAAGATCCAGCTCAGATCCTTCAACTTCTTTCGCATATGCTTCCGGGATCAATATGTTTGCTGCATCTTCATAAAAAACGCCTGCGCCATACATCTTTTCAACCACTTTACGCGGAGCTTTTCCTTTTCGGAATCCAGGAAGGGCAATACTTCCTCTATTTTTCAGATATGCTTTCTGTAATGCGTTCTCCAACTCTTCTGCTGAAGTTTCGACAGTCAGCTTCGCCATGTTTTTTTCCAGTTTTTCTACCTGTAAACTCATTGTTATTTAATTCCTCCTTGATTCTTATATGAAAAGTTATAAACTAATTCACACTTACAGTCATTTTAGTAGTATAACACAGGCTTTTGCAAATTGCTACTTTTTTTTCTAAGGCAATTATGAACTTCTCTAAACTTTTTCTAAACAATGCACAATAACCAAACTAACTCCTATATCCGGGCAGCTCGTACGTATTGCAATATCCATTATTCAGGATAAGCTCCCTCAGCACTGCGTACAGTTCAGCCTCAGTGGCTGCTATATATGGATTCACAAAGAAAATATTTCCCAATCCACAGGTGAATACTCCTAAGATGAGCCAGAGTATAAAGGAAAGATCCAGTACAAAGGTATTCCATTTCTGTCCGGTCATCATTTCCCTGCTCAATTCAAATGCCCGTTTCATATCTATTTCAGGATTTTCCGAAAGAATATACGGTATCATCCGGTACTCATAAGATTTGATGATTCCGGGAACAATAAAAAGCAGTGACCATAAAAATATCTTTAGATTCCTCATAAACATGACAAAAATAACTTTCATCATATGTCCGCTCTTAAAAACGTAGAAAACTGTACCCACACCGGTTTTCTCTTCTCTGCTTTGCATAAAGAACCGTTTTGATCCTACCAGAATAGGATACCCGATAATAATCGAGATTAGAAAAGCGAATATAAAAATTCCTATGCCGAATATCACAAATATGGAAAGCAAGCCTGCATTCATCAGTGATGCCAGGCCACTTCCTACCTGGTTTGTCACTCTCCCGATCCCACTATCCGAATTGCCATCCAGAATACCCCGTGCAGAATCCAGCACGCTGTTGCTTTCTCCTGTATTATATACATTTCCGTAGTTATTTCCGCCAAAGCTCGGCACACCATACTCTCCTGCCAGAATTCCGGAAATCAGGCATACAACAACCGCTCCCCAGAAATACCTTCTCAAAACTTCTTTTGCTCTTTTCTTTAATTCAGACCTCTTCCACATAATAATTTCTCCTCTTTATATTTTTTTATAATTTATTTTCATTTTTATTTTTCATATATAATAGATGCTGCAATACGTTTTGCCTCTTCCTTACCCTTTAACCTGGTAATCAATTCAAGACTAAAATCAATTGCCGTACCCATTCCTCTGCCGGTTGTAATATGCCCATCCGTTACCACCGGGACCTTCAATACTTCGGCTCCTTTCAGCCATTCTTCATTGCCCGGATAACAAACTGCCTGTTTCCCTTCCAGGACTCCCAATTCTCCCAGAATTCTTGGTGCCGCACATATTGCACCAATCGGTATTTTTTGTGAATCTGCAGTTTTTAATAAATCTAATAATTGCTCACTTTTATTTAGATTCATAGTACCCGGGTTCCCTCCCGGCAGAACCAGCATGACCGCATCTTCCAGCCGTACTGCTTCTAAATGCATATCCGGTCTTATCACAATGCCATGGGCTCCGGTAATAAATTCACCTGGTGAGACAGCAGCCATACGTACATTTAAGTCTGCACGCCTCAGCAAATCTACCGCTGTCAGTGCTTCGATTTCTTCAAAACCTTCTGCCAAAAATACAAATACCTTGTTCATACATTCCTCCTTATGACTTATTTTATGGCTAAACTTATAATGTTATTCTATCAGAGATTGTTGTAATTATCCAGTATTTTCTATTTGTGGGGTGCATATTTTGGAGTACATATTGGTTGTCAGGACGCCACCGCGGGAGGCAATATGCTCCACGCAAACAGGGCAACGCTCTGGCGAAATCCACCGCATACGCAGACCTCGGCGGCCAGGCTCTCCTGGGCGTCGATTTGGTCGTAGTTAGCGGTGGAGTTCGCCAGAGCGTTGCCCTGTTTGCGTGAAGCATATCGCCTCCCATGGTGGCGTCCTGATACCCAACATGTATTATAAAACACTCACCCCTATGTATAACTTTCAAACATAGAACATGCTCCTCCTCGTAATAAACAGTCTTTTATTACATCAACTGTCTGCTACAAGGGGAGCATATCAAATTTTACAACATCCCCAGTTTAGTAACTGTCTGGAAATTAACTACAATGGTTTTTAATAGAATTGGTGATCTCCAATTCTTACTCCGCTTCCTGAACCTCCATTAAAATACAAAGCTCCCGGTACCGGATCTTCTCCATTCAAAGCCGCCTGTGCTGCCTCATAACAGCTGCTTGACACACCATTCGCCAAAGCTCTTGCCAGCGCTCCACTGTGAGCCGGTGTAAACTGACCGCTTTGATAAATCACGTCTTTTATATTCCCTGGAAATGATGGGCTTGCTACCCGGTTCAATACTACCGCACCTACCGCAACCTTACCTTCACGGCTCTGATTTCCTGCTTCGCAATAAATCAATGCTGCCAGTAAAGTCACATCATCCGTACTTGCATTTGTAACAGTTACCTCTGATTCGGAAGTATTCGCTTCTGTAGTATCTGCAGACGTATCAGGAACCGGAGCCTCCGTAGATTCTGTCACCGGCTGATCCGTATTTGAAGATGTTTCCTCAGCAGGGTCACTGCTTTCCTCAGTATTGTTCTCTTCACTTGACTCATAAGTCTGTGTATCTTCAGATTCGTAAGTCTGCGTTTCGTATGTATCTGACGATTTTTCTGCAGTATATTCAATATCTGCATTTTCTTCTGTTTCTGTTCCTGACGTTACAACAGGAATCGCTCTATCCAGAATTGTTGTTTCTTTTACATCCTCAGCCGGAATATATGCCATGGTGGCATCATCCAGTTGAATCAGAATCCAGTCACCCTCTTCATTGATGACTTTGAATTCCTTACCCCCATTCACCGTATCCACTATCTTCGCCGCACCATCCGGTGCCGCAAATACATTTACTCCATCCCAGTATGTTTCTACACCCGGTGTTCCGTATACGCTTGCCAAAGACTTTGCATCTTCTCCGTAAGCAAGGAATTCATTTTTGACGTATCCTTCCACACCGCCGGAAATAATATGGGACCATTCTTCCCCTCTTTCTATGATGTCTGCCGAAGCGCATTTTGGCAGATATCCGATAATCGCACTTTCTGTGGACGCTTTGGCTCTGATATTTACCTGTGTCATGACATCAGCTACCGCACGATAACTCCACTTACTGTCTTCTATGCCTGTACTTGCCGTACTACTTTCCACATCTGCGTCAGGTGTTTTTGTGTTCGTAGCTCCCGCTGCAAAAACTCCCATAGACATCAACATGGAAAGCGTGATTACAGTGGCTGCACAGCCAATCACAGTTTTTGTTCTACCCTTCATCTTGACCTCCTGAACAATTACATAATTAAGAACGATTCCTTCGCAATTGTTACATTTTTATTAACTTTGTTACAAATGTATTCTATAACAATAACAAAGTTTTGTCAAGAAATTATTTTTTCCTTCTTTGTCTAAGCACTTCGTACATAAGAATAGAAGCTGCAACTGCGGCATTCAGGGACTCCACCTGCCCGCACATTGGGATTCGAATACAGGCATCTGCCAATGCCGCTGCCTCATCACTGAGCCCATTCCCTTCATTGCCAACCATAAAAGCTGTCCCGGTACAATAATTCTGTTCATCATAAAATCCAGGTCCCTTTAAATGGGCCGCATAAACAGAAATATCACGTTCCTTCAGTTTTTCAATCACACCGGCAAATTCTTCCACATATAAGAATGGCATCCGATAAACAGATCCCATGGTCGACCGTATTGTTTTGGGATTGTAAATATCTACCGTATCGCTGCTCATAAAAATTCCGGTCACCCCTGCCCCTTCTGCTGTCCGCAGTATGGTACCCAGGTTGCCCGGATCCTGAAGATTTTCCAGCAGCAGCAAATGCGGCTCCTCTTTGCCCAACAGATCATGTAAGCAATAATGAAACTGCTTCACCACGCTTAAAATACCTTGGGGTGTCTTCGTATCTGAAACACTTTGGAATACCCGCTCATCTACAATTTCTACCTTGATACCCTGCAATAACAGCCGGTTTTTCTGATAGAAATCAGCAGAGACATAAGTATCCACAATGTGTTCCTTAGGAGCTTCTCTGAACATTTTTAATCCTTCTACAATGAAGACATCCTGTTCTTTACGAGTCTTTCCCTTTTTCTTTAAGTTCATTATATTCTTAATTTTGGGATTGGATGTACTGGTTATCATTCTGTCAAAACCGTCCTAATCTCATCTTTTTTATTTCCGCGAGCAATGAGCCAAGTGCAGGAATTCTTTTCTCCTGCATTTGGCGAATGCCGCGAGGTTCAAATACCCCGTAGCTTGCTGCGGGGTATTTGACTATACAGAAAGCGATCTGCTGACCTCAAACTGGTATTCCGATACATTCTTTTTCATTGACAGAGCTTCGTTGATATCAAAATCCGTATATTCGCCGTCTTTATAACCTACAATCCGGTTTGACTTTCCCTCTGCCAGCAAATCTACCGCATAAGCTCCCATCATGGAAGCATACACACGGTCTTTACAGGTCGGGCTTCCGCCTCGCTGCATGTGTCCCAGAATCGTAGCCCTGGTCTCCAATCCGGTAGCCGCCTCTATACGGCGCGCCATGCTGGTAGAATGTCCGATTCCTTCTGCGTTAATAATGATATGGTGCTTTTTACCACGCTTCCTGTTTGCTATGATATTGTTAATGAGCTTTTGTTCATCATAGTCATATTTTTCCGGAAGAAGAATGTCCTCCGCACCGTTTGCAATACCGCACCAAAGGGCAATGTATCCTGCATTACGTCCCATAACTTCTATAATACTGCAGCGTTCATGAGATGTGGACGTATCACGCACTTTGTCGATTGCCTCCATTGCCGTATTGACCGCCGTATCAAAACCAATGGTGTATTCCGTACAGGCAATATCCAAATCGATGGTTCCCGGCACGCCAATGGTATTTATTCCTAAATTTGCGAGTTTCTGAGCTCCCATAAAGGAACCGTCTCCTCCAATTACAACCAGTCCGTCGATTCCATGCTTTCTGCAGACTTCTGCACCCTGCTTCTGACCTTCTTCCGTACGAAACTCGGAACAACGCGCCGTATAGAGAACCGTTCCGCCCCGTGCAATCGTATCGGACACGTTACGTGCAGTCATATCTATGATTTCTTCATTCAACAGCCCGTTATATCCTTTATAAATTCCTTTTACTGCCAGACCTTTAGAAATTGCTCTGCGCACTACCGCACGAATCGCAGCATTCATGCCGGGAGCATCCCCTCCGCTGGTTAACACGCCAATTGTCTTAATCTCTTTCACCATTTTGTACCTCCATAGCTTTGATGGTTACTATTATCTATTCTTATCACTCTACCTATTTTAATGCATTTTACCAAGATTTTCAATACACTTTTCAACTACTTTTACATTCTCAGTTCCAAACTGCTCCGCAATCTTTCCAAGAAGCGTATCATCAATCTGAATTCCCCAGTTCTCCGAAAGACGTTTGACCGCTTTCAGAGCCTTCACATACACTACTACCCGGTCCTTCCCTTCGCTGTCTCTGAGCATATCGTAAAGTGCAGATTCCTGCTGCCGGAATGCAGCGCCATCTTCAAATTGTATCCAAAGTTCCCTGGGAACCTCTTCAAAAACCCAAATATTCTCGCAAATCAGCTTACTGGGTTTTTCATCCTCCGTAGATACTCTTCCCTTTATAAACACCTTGTTGTCTTCCAGCAGTAAATCATGGAACCTTTCATAGTCTTTTGGGAAAATTACAACTTCCACGGTTCCCACTAAATCTTCAATGGTCACAAATGCCATGGTTTTATTATTCCGGGTATGTTTGATTGTTCTGGAAGTAATCATTCCGCCGATTATTTCTCTGGCATTATCCTTTACTTTCGTTTGGTTCGTTTCTTCATCCAGCATAAAATCTGTCGTAGCAGCGGAGATGTTTCGTTTCCAGATACGCTCATATTCCTCTAAAGGATGTCCGCTGATGTAAACACCCAAAACTTCTTTTTCAAACGTAAGCAATTGCTCTTTGTCATATTCTCCTACATTCGGAAGCTTTACCTCATAATCCTTTTTCTCCTCTTCTCCTACAATATCAAAGAGGCTGATTTGCCCTGCATAAGCATTTTTCTTCTCCTGGCTGATGCTATCCACAATCTGCACGTAGACCATCATAAATTGCTTTCTGGTTCCGCCAAGTCCATCCAATGCCCCTGCTTTGATAAAGCTCTCAATGGTGCGTTTATTCACTTCTTTACCTGTCAGCCGCTCTGCAAAGTTTTTCAGTGAGACAAAGGGTCCGCGTACTCCCCGCTCTTTCACGATGGATTCTATGACAGGTCTTCCGATGCTCTTTATGGCAGAAAGTCCGTAGCGGATAGACTTTCCGTCCACGGAAAATGCGCCTTCCCCTTTGTTGATATCCGGGGGTAAAATAGAAATCCCCATCTGACGGCAGGCAAGAATATATTCGGATACTTTGGATGAATTATCAATCACGGAAGTCATCAACGCTGCCATAAATTCTACCGGAAAATAATATTTCAAATACGCTGTCTGATAGGATACTACCGCATAGGCTGCCGCATGAGATTTATTAAAAGCATATTTTGCAAAATCTATCATATCATCAAAAATTTTATTGGCAATTTTTTCGTTAATTCCCTTACTGACACATCCGGGTACGTCCTCTTCCTCATTGCCATAGACAAAATTCTGCCGTTCTTTTTCCATAACTGCCGTCTTTTTCTTGGACATGGCACGGCGTACCAGATCGCTTCTTCCCAGAGTATAGCCTCCCAGCTCACGCACGATCTGCATAACCTGCTCCTGATATACAATACATCCATAGGTTTCCTCCAAAATCGGTGCCAGTTCCGGACAATCATAAGTAATACTGTCCGAGTTATTTTTGCCCCGGATATACTGGGGGATAAAGTCCATAGGACCCGGACGGTATAAGGCAATTCCGGCGATAATATCTTCCAGGCTCCTGGGTTTGAGTTCTTTCATAAAGCTCTTCATTCCGGCACTTTCCACCTGGAAAATGCCGTCGGTTTTTCCCGTTCCGATAGAATCCAGTACTGCTTTGTCGTTATAATCAATCTGCTCTATATCCAGTTTCTGTCCGCTGCTTTTTTCTGCCAGACGGACCGCATCCTGAATCACAGTCAAAGTGCGAAGACCCAAAAAGTCCATCTTCAGCAGCCCCAGTTCTTCCAGCGTCGTCATGGTAAACTGGGTCGTAATCGAACCGTCATTGGCCCTGGACAAAGGTACATATTCATCTGCCGACTTCTGGCAAATCACCACGCCGGCTGCATGCATGGAGGTATGCCTGGGCAGTCCCTCCAGACGTTTTGACATTTCAATCAGGTGATGAACCTGAGAATCTTCCTCATAGATTTTACGCAGCTCACTGCTCATCCTCATTGCTTTTTCTATCGTAATATTAAGTTCATTTGGTACCATCTTGGCAATCGAGTCCACCATTGCATAGGGCAGATCCATGACCCTTCCAACATCCCGGATAACCCCCCTGGCCGCCATGGTTCCGAAAGTTACGATCTGAACTACCTTGTCTTTTCCGTACTTTTCAACCACATAGTCAATGACTTCCTGGCGTCTTTCATAACAGAAATCTATATCAATATCCGGCATGGAAATACGTTCCGGATTCAAAAACCGTTCAAACAGCAAATTGTATTTGAGGGGATCCAGTCTTGTAATGCTAAGTGTATAAGATACCAGGCTTCCGGCAGCCGAACCCCGCCCGGGTCCCACCATGATGCCGTGATCTCTGGCATATTTAATAAAATCCCATACAATGAGAAAATAATCTACATACCCCATCTCCCGGATGACATTCAACTCGTAATCCAGTCTTTCCTTCAGGGTATCATTCAGTCCGCCGTAACACTGTTCAAGCCCGTCATAGCAGAGTTTATTCAAATAGTCCCATGCAGTATACCCATCCGGCACATCATATTTGGGCAGCTTTGTCACGCCAAATTCCAATTCCACGTGACACCGCACAGCAATTTTATGTGTATTTTCAAGTGCTTCTTTGGCATAAGGAAACAGCTCTTCCATTTCGCCCGGTGATTTCACGTAATATTGACCGCCTTCATAACGCATTCGGTCTTCATCATCCAGTTTCTTGCCCGTCTGAATACAAAGCAGAATATCATGAGAGGCTTCATCCTCCGCATATGTATAATGGATATCGTTGGTCGCCACTAACTCAATCCCTGTTTCCCGGCTCATTCTCAACAATTGCTGATTGACCGTTTTCTGCTCCGGAATTCCATGATCCTGTAATTCTAGAAAGAAATTTCCTTTTCCAAGGACTTTCTCATATTTCAAGGCAACTTTTTTTGCTTCCTCATACATACCCCGGTTCAGATAACGCTGCACTTCACCTGCCAGACAGGCACTGAGTGCTATGATTCCCTCGTGATACTCTTCTAATATTTCCATATCTATACGAGGTTTGTAATAGAATCCGTCTACAAAGCCTTTTGAGACGATTTTCATCAGATTATTATATCCCGTATTATTTTCCGCCAATAGTACCAGATGGTAATAACGGTCTTCTCCCCTGCCGCTCTCTCTGTCAAAACGTGAATTTGGCGCCAGATAAACCTCACATCCAAGAATGGGATTGATACCGGCAGCTTTGGCCTCACGGTAAAAATCAATGACTCCAAACATTACGCCATGATCCGTAATTGCAGCACTATCCATACCTAGTTCTTTCACTCTGGCTACGTACTCTTTTATCTTATTTGAACCGTCCAACAAACTATACTCTGTATGAACATGTAAACGCGTAGAATTCACTTTATACCTCTTTCACCGAAACAATTATACTGCTGAACTATGTCCAGATCTCCATTAACACCATATAAATGATACAGACCACTCCTGCAATCACATAGACCGGGGTAACAAATGTCCGATTGCTCCGTACTTCTCCTTCTTCTCTCGGTTTCCTTTTCAGACAGGCTTTCAAATGTTCCAACCGTCCGCAATGTTTTGCGATCCATACCAGCACACATCCTGCCAGGCAGGTAGTACCTGCTGCAATCACTGCAAAGACTCCAAACAAAATCAGCAGCTGATTCTGAGGCAGTTGTGTTTGTGTATCCACTGTCTGCCCCATGCTTTCCACAAAGGCTGTTAACATCTTCTGTACCTCCATCATTACTACGCTCCAGCCGTTGATAACAAAATGAGCCGTTATGGTAGCAAAAATACTGCCCGTTGCCTCCAATAAAAGTGAAAAAGCAATGCCTAATGCAAGTGCATAAAAAAACTGGTTAAAATTCATATGCATAAATCCAAAGGTCACGCCGCAGCCGATCGCAGCCATCAAGACACCTTTTTCCCGATAGGCACGGTAAAAAACACCCCGAAAGGTTATTTCTTCAAAGACTGCGGGTAGCACTGCCATTACCAGCAAATTCAATAAAAAAGTATTTACCTGAAGACCTGATTGTGTACTTGCCAGATGATTGGTTACAAATAGCATCGAGAGCACATTCAGGCATATTACCAACGGAATCAGTAAAAGTGAAAATAATATAATCATAAGAATAGTAGAAATCCTTATCCTGCGAAATGGAATCCACTCTTTCACCGGAACTCTTTTTATAATCAGGAATAATAGAACAGGCAGCAGATAGATTAACTGACTCACCACCAAAAGCTGCTCTGTACCTAAATTTATTAAAACAGGTGCTAATAAATTTGAAATTCCTAAATACCATATCACGATACATAAAAACAGGCGGTTGACGCTTTTCGTTGAACCACCATAAGAATTTAACGAATTCAAGTTTATTCTCCTTTTCTCTTTCATATTCAAATACGCTCTTCCTTTAAGATAAAGCTGTCAGGGAAGCAGCACTTCCCTGACAGCTTTTTTTCCTAACCTAACAGCTAATAATTCTTAGCCATTTATCAAAAATGAAATCAGTTTATCAATATCTTCTTTCTCATGAGCAACAATTTCCAGCTCCGGTATTTCACCATTAGAAAATATATTCGCCATGGATACATACTGGGATAGCTTGGATTTTAAATTCAATCTGTCGCCCTCCCCTGTTACTAATTCAACTTTGCCTTTGCAGCTGTCTACTGCTTTAAAAAATTTATCAATATCTGTAATATTTTGTACCTTCATTCTGTCAAACTCCTTCCTTAAATTAGAATCTTTCTGTTTCTTATAATATAAACTAATTACGTAAAGAAATCAAACCTTTTTTATTTTCTTGATCCGATTTTCCAATATTTCGATCCTTCCCTGTTTCATCAGCCTTCCCAGCGCTCTTTTAAATGCACTCTTGCTAAGACCGAATTCTCTTCGTATGACTTCCGGCGAAACTTTCTCTCCAAATGGCAGAATTCCTTCGTATTCCTCAATCACACCCATTACATTTTCGGCATCATCTTCCATCTGCTGCGGGATTTTTTCTCTTTCACTCAGATCCAGTTTGCCATCCTCTTTGACTCCGGTTACACGTACCTCGATAGAATTCCCAATCTCATAACTGCCCGCCGCATCTTTACGGGGAATCAATCCTGAATAACAATTATCCACTGCTATGAACACTCCGAATTCCTCGCTGATCTCATATATCGTACCGATCACCCTGTCATCTTTCTGATAAGGAGCGTCTGTACGCAAATATTCATATACATTCATGGTCGCACACAGACGGTCGCTTTTATCAATATAAAGTGCTACCAGGCAGTCTTCTCCCTGCCGCACTCTTTTTGTCTGCTCCTTAAACGGCAGCAGCAGATCTTTTTCCAGCCCCCAATCTAAAAATGCGCCAATACTTCCTACCTCGATCACATTCAGAACAGCAAGTCCGCCAATCTCAAAAGCCGGTTCCCGGGTGGTGGATATCAGTCTGTCCTTTGAGTCTTTATATAAGAAAACCTGCAGCTTATCCCCTTTTTTCACATCCTGCGGTACTTCTTTACCGGGCAGCAACACGCGTTCTTTTGCATCCTCACCTTCCCCAAGATAGATGCCGAATTGTACTTCTTTCGTAACTGTCAATATCTGTTTTTTCCCTAACTGCAACATACGTCTCTCCTATTATTATGGTTAATATAGTGCTTCCCGCGGAGTTTTTTATCATTTAGGAATTAAGAAACAATTTCCTATATGATAAAAAAGCTGCCTTTTATAAGACAACTTTCAAAGCTGGGCTACAAGGATTCGAACCTTGAAATGACGGAGTCAGAGTCCGTTGCCTTACCATTTGGCGATAGCCCACTATTCTTAACATTCTTTACAACATGTCGTATTATATCTTATCTACTTATAAAAATCAAGCCCCTTTTTTAATTTTCTATGATAAAACTATGATAAATACATAATTTCCGGCAAAAAGCTGTTGACAAAGCGATTTTGCTTCCCTTTTGTATTTTTTATGATACTGACTGGATTATAATATCCACTTCTGGAGTTTTAAAAAAGCCGACTGCACTGAAAGTTGCAGCTATGTACCAGGTAGAAAAAAGAGAATGTCCTCAAATCTATGACTTTGGGGACACCCTCTGAATATTGATAAAATTGTTTCATTGTGAAAACAGAACTATATTATTTTTTTATTCTGTTTTTTCGAATAGAATGTAATACGATAATCATTACTGCACATGCTGCCAATAGAATCATTATCCATAATACGATATTTGAATTATCCCCTGTATTGGGATTTTTTGTATTCAATGTCGTTTTATTAACCGTCAGATTACTGATTCCATTGCTATCGCTTCCATCGTTATTGCTTCCATTGTTATTGTTTCCGTTGTTATTGTTTCCATTGTTATTGTTTCCATCATCATCTTTATTTTTCGTAAGATTATGCTTGTTGGTGATTACAAACGTGTCACTGCTGTAGCTTACTTTATATCCTGTAGGAACATCTGCTTCTTTTACGGTGTATACAACTGTTTCACCATATTTGGTCTCTGCAAGACCTCTCCAGGTATGTTTCCAATTGTTATCCGCATTTAATTCAATGGTCCCTCCAACTGCCGTTCCATCCGCATATAATTGTACCTCAATGCTGTTTGGGCGGATGCCGTCACCGTTCTTTTTATCATCCCAGATTTTTTTTACCGTACGGCTGGTTTCTCCCGGGGTATAAATATTTGTTATGTTATAACCTTTAATCTCCGTGCTGTAATCCGTTACCGGGTTTTCGGTGACGGTATACTCGATCTCTATTCCATTTTCATATCTCAGCAGTCCCGTCCATTCATACTTCCATTCATCTTCTGCAGTCACCGTCTTACTGCTTTGCAATACTCCGTTCGCATATAAATTGACTGTTATACTGTCCGGGCGTTTTCCATCCTGGTCATTGTCGTCATCCCAGGTCTTTGTACCGCTGACGTCCGTGACTTCGTAGTCTTTCACACCCAGCGAAGTGTTCGTGATCACAAATCCGTCTTCGCTGTAACTTTCCGCGTAATCTACCGGTACATCCAATTCTTCCACCGTATATACAATTACGTGTTTATTCTGCATTTCCGGCAGATTGTTCCAGGTATAGATCCAGTTGCTTGCCTCGTTCAGGGTGACGGCGTCTCCATACGCTTTCCCGTCTGCATACAGCTGTACCTGAATCATATCCGGGCGTGTATTAACATAGTCCCGGTTATCTTCCCATGCCTTCACGACCGTGCGGCTGGTCTCTCCCGGAGTATAGCTGTTGATGATGTCGTAACCGTTGATTGTAGTCTGGTAATCACTTACCGGGGCCTCGATAACGGTGTAGGTGATCTCCGCTCCGTTTTCATATTTCGGAAGTTCGATCCAGCTATAGCTCCAGTTGTCTGCCCCGCCTACGGTCTTGCTGTCTATTTCCAGGCCGTTTGCCAGAAGGTTCACGGTGATGTCGTCCGGGCGTTTTCCATCCTGGTCATCCGCGTCGTCCCAGGTTTTCGTTCCGCTTACGTCTACGGTTTCCGGGGTATAACTGTTAATGATCGTGAATCCCTCCGTTCCGCCGTAGCTTGCCGTGTAATCGGCAGGAACGTTCACTTCTTCCACCGTGTAAGTCACTGTCTGACCGCCCTGTTTCTCCGGCAGGTTGTTCCAGGTGTGGATCCACTCGTTTGCCTCGTTCAAAGTGACTGGAGTTCCGTACGCTTTCCCGTCCGCATACAACTGCGCCTGGACGGATCCCGGACGTTTGCCGTCCTGGTTATCGGCGTCATCCCATGCCTTCA
>Ga0153929_1000108_pt1 | contig 35728 bp, 38 predicted proteins | sample TSNJ013MetaG_FD_104689 | JGI IMG/M metagenome (GOLD analysis project Ga0153929, IMG submission 104689) | Attine ant fungus gardens microbial communities from New Jersey, USA - TSNJ013 MetaG | ecosystem: Host-associated > Fungi > Mycelium > Unclassified | place: USA: New Jersey, Wharton State...
CCCTGCAATATGACGATATACCTACACGATAATTATATCATGAAGACATAAAAAAAGCAAGGAAAACCTTGCAAAATAAGGAAATATTTTCGTTATCCGTTTATTGAAATGGCAAACTCGGGTTGGTTTTGATTTATTCTAACACTCATGTTATACTGTATTCTCAAGCAGTAAAGCTTGAAAAGAAATGTGCAAAGATCAAGGATTAATCTTTGTTTACCGTTTTTGATAAAATATATTTATAGATTAGGAGTGTTTTGAATGAGAAGAAGTGACAGAGAAGTTGTTGGTTTGACAAATATGCTTTCCATTTTAAACAAATGTAATATTATGCGAATTGGTTTATGCGTTGATAATGAACCATACATAGTTCCCTTGAATTTTGCCTATGAAGTGATAGACGAAGAGGTTTTTATCTACTTCCACTGTGCCTCAAAGGGTAAAAAGCTGGATATGATAGCCCAAAATAGTAATGCGTGCTTTGAAGCTGATTGTTCTTATAAAACAATGGAAGCAGAAAATGCTTGTGATTGGTCTGCTGAATTTGAAAGTGTAATTGGTAATGGCAAAATCACTATACTAAAAGATGAAGCACAAAAAGTTAGAGCTTTAGATACTCTTATGAAAAGATATGGGTTTCCAGGAAAGCCATATTATATTCCATCAGTGTTAGCCGCTGTTACAGTTTTACAAATTCGTGTTACATCTATGACTGGAAAGCGAAAAATGAATTGGGGTTCTCAAAATTCAGAATGGCTGACAGTGAGGTAAAGTTATGCTGATAAGAGAAGTCACAAAGGACGATTTGCTGCCTTTGCTTGAGTTGTATACTCAACTGCATGATAACGATATGCCAAAAACAAATACTAAACTTGAAGACTTATGGAATGGCATACTGGATGATAAAAATCATCATATTATTATCGGAGTAAGTGATAATAAACTACTATCTTCCTGTGTTCTTATTATCGTTCCAAACCTTACTCACAATCAACGCCCTTACGCTTTTATAGAAAACGTAATCACACATGAAGCATACAGGAATAAGGGTTATGCAACAGCAATTCTCAATTATGCAAAAGAAATAGCTATTAATGAAAATTGTTATAAAATTATGCTGCTGACCGGATCCAATAGGGATAGCACTTTAACTTTTTATGAAAGAGCAGGGTTTAATCGAAAGGATAAAACAGCTTTTATACAATGGCTCTAACCTATGGCACATTATTACGCAGCCCGCTTTCAGACAAACTAAGGCCTCTTTTTATGAAACATCATAAAAATATAGGTTGAAAGAATCGATTTTTCTGGCAGGCTTTCCTTATATATTCTTTCAACCTGCAAATAGGAATATCATAGCGACCCTTCTCACAATTAATTTCTGTTGTCAAGTGCCGGAGTAATAGATTACATGTCCTTTACACAGTAAGCAATACATTGGCTTTTTCGCATACTTCATAAATAGCATCGTATTGCTGGTCAATCAGTGGAGATACCTGTGCGGTTTTCTTACGACTAATCCGGACATGGCAGAAATACGGGATAATCCATCCAATAAATGCCGGGACTGCAAAAATAATGCAAAGCGGCAGTAAACCTCCTATATAACTGAACACAGACCCTGCCATAAATGCCGTTCCGACAATACCTATAATATAAGCAACGGCACTGGCGGTCGTAGTCTTAGAGTTTTCCAGCCTTTCAATTTCTTTTGCAGCACTTTCAAACTGCCGCTGTAAGCGGGCGAGTTCTGCCTTGTTAGATATTTTACGGTTACGCTTAAACTTCAGTCCCGTGGAAAGAATCCCGCTTACGGTAGATTTTCTACCGTCCAAGATCCATCCGAAATTCGGGTAACTGTCTGCGTATATGGTTTCCATGTCATTGTTCACCGTAACGTCCATATACTCGTAGCCTACAAAATTTTGTGTGTTTCTTGTTTCATTCATAATAATCTGCTCCTTTTTAATTTTTGATTTTAAATACTAATAATCTGTATACTCGGGAATAAAGTTGATTTCTTCCGGTTCTCTCCGGTTGATGTCCATATAATACTCAGTGATTGTTTGAGATTTGCTTTTGAAATGTTTGAGAAATATTAATTTGGCAGCTCAAAACAATTTATCGATAAAGTACAAAGCTGTGATGTTCCGGAGATAGTTACTGAAAAAATTGTGGAAAGCCAGTCAATACCAAGCATCTGTCCGAATAGTGCTGCCCCCATTGTAAGTCCGCCTGTTGCAATAAGGAAGCCGGCAACAACACCCCAGGCATAAAAAAAGCACCCAATGATTATTCATCAGATGCACACATTCTTTGTTTCTCTGCTCCCTAGTTTTTATAATATAAAACCTATTTCTAGGAATTTAGACTTATATGGCTGAGTCAGGAGTTAACTATCAGGGTATTTTCGTATAACAAAGGTTACTGTATATGAATCAGAAAATCATCCTTCGTTCTTGCAAGTATCCTCAGACATAGGAAAGTGGCTATTCCTGCAACGAAACAAACTGCTAGGTATGGCATTGCAAAATGCCAGGGATGAAGGTAATAAGGTAAATAATAAAGAGAATCCTCCCCTACTAGAATAAAGACAATGCCTACCACTAACGGAATGGAGAGGACGCATCCAAGAACAAAACACCCACCTGCCTGTAGCATCCAGTTGCGAACCAATGCTTTATAGGGTAAGCCATTGATGCGAAAAAGGGCATATGCAGGCAGGCTCATCCTTGTTTTCACAATTAGCTGATTGCTAATCAGCAGAAAGCTCACTACAGAAAGTATCCATACTAAAACAGAGGCAAATAGAGTAACCAACGTATTATATACTTTATAGGTCGAAACTTCTGCCTGCCAGTCCTCCATTGACATATGGGGGACTTTCTGTGCATAAGTATATAAAAGCTCTCTAGTTACATCATAATCTGTATTAGTTTTAGTATATACCTGAATGAAACTGTAATTACCCTGAATTTTCAACTGGTCAAATGCATCATTGGTTGTAAGAATAGAATATATCGACACATCTGAACTCCCCATTGTCGTAAGTTCTGCGTCGTTGGTGCGCATGATGGCTCCGATCTTTACTTTTACATCCTTGCGGTAAAAAGAGTCTATCTTATATTCTTCCACACCTCCATTGATTCTTTCATCCGTTAAGATTCCGGATAAGGTGATCTCGTCTCCCACCTGAAATAAAGTAGCATTGATCGCCCCTTCGCTTTGTGGATCTACGGGTTCAACACCCCTTACCATCATATCCCCCATTTTTCTCTCAATCATATGATAAGCCGGAACCCGCAGGATCACTTCTTCTCCCTTTGCAATTTTCTCCAGATCTATCTGCCCTTCGGTCACAAACTGCTCCAGAGACTGCAAAAACTCTGGAGTATATCCAACCACTATGCTGTTTGCAAGCACATCATCCACATCATAGTGGAAATATTCATAGATTTTATCCTGCTCACCAAAGCCTGCTAACTCCTCCAGATTAAAAATTTCATTGTATCCTTGTACATATGCGTCCAAGCGATTCTTTTTCAGTAGCACCTTCATCTTCGTATTTTCTCTATAGGATGTGACATGATCAATCTCCTTCTCGGCATTTAGCTGATTTAGAAATTCCTGAGAAGCACCATTTTTTTCATAAGTATCTGTAAAGAATACCGCATCATGCTCTTTCCCATCCGCTATGGAAGACAGGGGCGCAGCATTTTCCTTGATTGCTTCCAATTGAAAATCACAGTCACGGGGAATAAACCCTGCTCCCAGACTTAGCGCATCACCTTGATAATAAAATCCATACAGTATACCATAAGCCAATACCGCAGTGGAACACATAATGACCAGGGTTGTTATGATCAGATAGCGTCTCCCGATGAAAATATCAAGTTTTAAAAGGCTTATTTGTGACTCTTTCACTGGATAGAAATTATTTTTTTCTATGGTTTCATTGTCGACTATTTTTTTATTTAAAGAATTTACGTTCAAATGAACCAGTATGCAGGAGACTATTGTCATGGCAACATACAAAAGAACATTATTGGAGATATCAAAAACAATCACAGGAACGAAGCCCAAGTATCCTGATAACAGGAGCAGGATTCCATAGGTGAGCAGAATTCCAATTACAATACCCATAAACAGAGCCACGAGAATGACCATGTACAATTCAATCTTGGCACTCAGAAGCGTACTCCTCCGATCCATTCCTAAAGAATAGTATATCTTTAATCGGCTGGATAAACGATCTTTATTTAAATGAAGCAGGGAAAAAATAATTAGCATCGAAATAATATAAAGCACTATCTTAAATGCCTGGGGAACATCAAAAAATGAGCCATTTCTATCTCCATTTACATTTTGATAGAAGTTTGGTGTTTCCTCTGTTCCGTTTGCTATACCCGGAGTTCTTTCAATCAGAATTATCCGGCATATGTTTTGGGAAGCCGTATATGTTTTTATTGCTTGTTCTTCTGTAAGCATTGCATTTACAGGTGAAATATTCTGCTCAAGTTCTTCTTTTCCTTTCGGCCATAGATGACCATAATCAGAAAAAATCCCTACCATGGTATAGTCGTGTTCTCCTACGGTAACCGTATCACCTAAAGACTTTTTTAAAAATGCAGCAACCCCCTTTGAGACAGCAATTTCATTGTTATTCAATGGAATGTTTCCTTCACTCATATTCAGACCTGACAATTCAATCGCCTCCTGGTCGGCATAGCCAACATACAACATCCTGTTCTCGGTCAGTGGTTCACTGTAAAACGTATAGATTACACCAAATCTCTCATAGTGAAACCTCGGAAGCAAAGCTTCCAAATCGGAATTCGATACTTTTGACGGATTATCCAAACTATTTTGATAATAAATATCCGTGAATGTACCGTAAACTGATTTTTTTTGTTCATACACCTGTCTGTTGATGCTTTGGGTTGAGCTGTAAACAAGAGTAGGAACGGAAAATAAGATACATACACAAACTAACAATAGTCTATTCGGCTTGTTATTTTTAAGCATACATTTCAACGCAATAGTTAAGCAACTTGATTTTTTCATTAATTCAGACCTCCAAAAACAGCTCCCCATCCTTCATTTTATAGGTTTGGTGGGCTATGTTTCGCCATTCCATGTCATGGGTAACGATGATATACGTCTGCTTGTATTGTTCATTATTTTCTTTTACAAACTCCATAAATTTTCTTCCCGTTTCCACGTCTAAATTCCCGGTAGGCTCATCTGCAAGGATGACTGCCGGCTTCATTAAAATTGCCCGTGCGATGGCCACTCTCTGCCTTTCACCACCGGATAACTGATTAGGATAAAATGTTCTTCGGTCTTCTATTTCTAATACCCGAAGTATGGTGCTTTCCAGTTCCTTATCATACTCCTTTTTCGCAATATCATAGGGCAGTCTAATATTATTTAGTACGCTCAACTCCCGAATCAGATTGAAGTCTTGAAAAATAAAACCACATTCTTGGTTACGTACTTTGGCTCGTTCCCTTTCAGAAATCCCATAGATGGATTTTCCGTTTAGAATCACCTCTCCACTATCAGGAGTCAGCAATCCGCCGATTACATTTAACAATGTGCTTTTTCCGGATCCACTTTTCCCAATTATGATGATGATTTCACCCATATCTACCGATAGACTCACTCCTTTTACCGCCGGGACAACATTTGTACCTGAATAATAGCTTTTCAATACATTATTTGCCATTACTATTTTTCCCATCGTTGGTAGACTCCTTTTCTTCTTATAAGCTATATTACAGAAACCGAACAAGTACACCTTGCTCGGTTCCTGTAACAAATTATCTAAAATTCCATGGTGAAGTAGAAGTATCTATTAATATCTATAAATATTTTTTGTTAGTTGGTAATTATTATTATATGTCATGATCCATAATTTGTCAATCACTATATTTTATTTAAGTTTCCCCTGTTGTGATTTAACTTTTTTATGAATAAACTTTTGGATACCAATATTCATTTTGACAAATACATTTTCTATTGCATAACCAAGTGCGGAGAAAATAAATTGAGGAATATTATAAATTCTCTTTGAACATTCCTTTAGTTCCATAAAAATATAGTTTCTGCTTTTTCACAGGTCATTATGCCAATATAACCTACCGCTAAGGTTCCTAGCCGGTTAAAATTTCGGATAGATTTTAATGAATAGGAAGCAATAACGAAATCGTGGCTTGACGTAAACTGGCAGTTCTTTAAACATGAATGAATTAAAAATTAATTAATACTTCATATTGTTCAAAAGCACAAGGCAATCCGCTTGCAGTAACTATGTTCCTGAGTTCGTCACAATAGAAATCTAGTTTTCGTATAAGATAGCTATATCATATATTCTACGCTTCATTTCTGTGCGGATATGTAACGGCTCTAAACACTCGCATTTATCCCCAAAACTAAAAAGAATATTGTAGTAGTATTCGTTCTCTATGAAAGGAAAACTAACAATGTAATGCTCATCACCGTCTGGCGAAAAGTGTTCATAAGTGCAATAATCAAGTACCCTGTCCATGACAGATTTATGAATACGAATTTTAATTTTTGTTTGCATAGCAGCCAAAATATCAGTAAAATCTAACTGTGGTTTTTGACAATCTCGTGGCGTAAAAAATTCCTCTTGTATTTGCAGGTTTGATGTGCGGGATAGTTTGAATAAGCGAAAATCATTTCTTTTATGGCAATACCCTTGCCAATACCAATGACTACTTTTCAATACAAGCTGATACGGCTCGGCTGTTCTTGAGGTTTTATTTCCATAGCGGTCTGCATATTCAAATGAAAGCAGCTTGCTTTCCTGTAAAGCTGTTTTGATAATTTCTAAATATGGTTGTATGTTCCTGTTGCCCATCCACGGACTTAAATCTATATATATTTGATTTGTTTTTAATTCAATGTCTTTTGCTCTGTCGGAGGGGATAAAACTCTTGACTTTCGCAAGGGCGTTTACCAGTTCATCACCTCGTATCATGTTGGAAACACTGGAAAGCCCCATCAAGATAGCGGAAAGGTCAGCAGTCGAAAAAACCTTTCTATCAATCTTATAGTTCTGCATTATTTCAAAGCCGCCGCCTACTCCCGATGCCCCGCGAACAGGAATACCCGCCATGTTGATAGTGTCTATGTCGCGGTAGATTGTGCGGGGTGAAACTTCAAACATATCTGCTAACTCCTGTGCGCCTATACGCTCTTTATCAAGGAGTATCATAATAATGCTGACAAGCCTGTCAATTTTCATCTGATAGCCGCCTTTCAAAATTTCTTTTTATCATTATAGATTGTTGCCATACTGTTGTCAACAATTACATGGTACAATAAAAAAGTAAACAAATCAATCTACCTGTCAGGAGGAGACATTATGCAGAAAAAAGCCTTAGTAATAATTGATATTCAAAATGATATAACAAAGAATTATAAGGATATTATTGACAATATCAATAAAGCTATTGATTGGGCAGTCAATAATAATATTCATGTCATTTATATAAGGCATGAAAATTTATCAGCAGGCACGAGGACTCTTAAACCCAATACATATGGGTCTGAATTAGCTTCAGACTTGAAAATAGTATCCAAAAATGTTTTTACAAAATACAAAGGGAACGCATTAAGCAGTGAAGAATTTACAGACTTTATTAGTAAAAATGAAATATGTGATTTCTACATCGCAGGAGCAGATGCTGTCGCTTGTGTTAAATCAACCTGTTACAACTTACGGAAAGCAAATTATGGCGTTAATGTCCTATCAGATTGCATTACCAGTTATGATAAAAGGAAAATTGACGAAATGCTGCGCTATTATGAAAGTAAAGGCAGTAGAATCATTAGTTTAGGTAACAGCTAAGAAGGGGGATGCAACTGGAGACTATTTGTAACATAATAGTCTCCAACAGCATTCTTAACGTCATTACCTCTGTGACCCTAACTTTCAGAAGACGCTCCCAGGCTTTCGTCACAGAATGATGCTTCCCGGCAAATCCGGTCAGCGCGTTCATTCATCGTCGGCAGCTGATATTCTTTCTTCCTGAAATGCCCGGCCAGCGCAAAGGACAGGAATAAGATACCGTTTACCACCAGCAGAAACAACAGATCCTGCCAGCCCACCTGCTGGTTCTGCAGCACATCTGCCGAGACATCCCCGGTGATGACCGGTACCAGATTATTATTCATATAATGAAGGATTACCGGCAGCCAGATATTATTTGTCTTCATATAACCGTAGGCGAAAAAGATACCCAGAGTGATACAGGTAATAATCTGCGCCAGCACACTCATGATTCCATGTGCCGGTGAGGCATAGTAAAAGAAGTTAATCGGCAGATGCCAGATTCCCCACAATACGCCAAGCAAAATTACACCCTTAACCGCTCCGAAGCGTTTCTGCATGATCGGTTGTAAGTAATACCGCCAGCCATACTCTTCGCCGAAGAACGGAATAAATGCAAGAAAATAACTGACCACTACGGAAAGCAGCAGTATCCAACCGTTCGGATGCTGACAGCAGACACCGGAAACGCAATACGGACAATTGTATGCATATGCATCAGAAAAAGGCTGCAGAGCATCGTAATTACAGACCGCACTTTTCCCGTAAATAAAAACTTAAAATACCGCTGAAACTCAAGCCGTTTTAAAAGCAGCGCAATCATCACCGATGAAACTAATATAACCGTATGCGGAATCAGGTTATACAAAAATATATACTGAAAGGTACGCTCTTCTGCACTGAAATACGTAAACATTACTTCCTCAGCGAGGTTTCCGGTCGTAAATGAAATAAAATGCCCGATTGCAACTGATGAGATCGTCTCCACCACTTTCGTACGGTATGTACGAACCAACAGAAAGCTTAAGATCGCCCCATGGAGTGAATATAAACAAACATTCCACAAGATCAAAAAAGCTGCTCCTGAAGAATCAAGACTTAAATAAAGAAGATAATTTGCAAAAATCTGGATGCCGTAAAAAATCCCGCAAAAGAGCAGGCAGCAGCTTTTCTCGATTTTCTGATTCAGAATTTTCACCGCCAGAACGTAAAGACCCAGCGAAAAACATGTCGATATATAAAACAGATTCACAAAAAATGATAAACTAAACATCAGATAACCTCAATCCTAACCGCTCTTTTATCTAACTCATTCCTTTTCTATTTTATCGTCTTTACGATTCTTTGGCAAGAAATATATCGCAAATGATAACTACATAAAGATAGTTAAAACAGCTGCCTGTTATCAGCCCGTTTTGAAATTGTCAGGATTGTTTATGGTTAAGTGAAGCGTTGAGAAATAAGATTTTTATAGCTACCTCCTGGTTAGTTTTGATTTATTCTAACACTCATGTTATACTAAATTCCCAAGCGGTCTAAGAAAATAAGAATATAAGCAAATGGAGGTTTAAACAATGTCAATAAGTATATTTAGCAACAAAGCAGTTATCCCCGATGACACATCCCTGGCGGAGGTTTTTGGCAACACGAATACATTATGGGATCATATTTTTGAGTATGTGAAAGAAAAAAGCGATGCTTTAGGCGAATGGAAGTTTTACAGTAAAAAAAGCGGGATGGTCTTATGTGGTGAAAAGCGGAAAACGAACATTGTTTTACATGATTCCGCAAAATGGATATTTTAAGCTCACCTTTGTTTTTGGGGATAAGGCATTCGAAGAAGCGAAAAAATCAAATCTGCCGGAAAGCATAATCCGTTGTATCGAAGAAGCTATCCCATATGTTGAGGGGCGTTCTTTTATGGTTGATATAAAAAACAACGACGATTTAGAACTGAGCAAACAACTCCTCAAAATCAAAGAAAATAACTACCGTGAAGCGTTTCACCCGGTTTCTTAATTTCTACTTTTTGGGCAATCCCGAAGCCCCATAGCTGCCGTGCCGTAGTTTCTGAACAAACAGCAACGGCTTCACTGATTTAGTATTATGCCTGACATGCATAGCGTACAAAAATCAAAGACCGCCTAAGCGGTCTTTGAAATTATGGCTCTCATTGCGAATAATTCGGAACTAATTATTCTGTGGTATGAATGTGCTGGCATATTCCAAGCCAAGCCCATATGCGCCGCCGTGTTCCCGAATGATGTCTGTGACAACTTGATAAGTTTCTTTATTAGCCCAATCTCGCTGCATTTCCAGCAAAGCAGCTTGCCATGTCACTGGTTTCGCTCCCGCTTGTACTAACCGTTGTATTGCCATCTGGTGCGCCTGTTTACTACTTCCTGCGGAAGCGTCCGTCACAGCATAAATTTCATAACCGTCTTCCATAGCTGACAGCGCAGGTAAAGTTACGCATACTTCTGTCCACAGTCCGGCAAGTAAAAGCTTTTTTCTTTTGCTGGCCTGAACTGCGGTTTTGAAATTCTTATCTTCCCATGCATTCAATGTTGTGCGGTCAATCGGCATTATATCCGGGTAAACGCTTTGCACTTTATTGACAAGAGGGCCAGAGAAGGTATTTGCTTCTACCGTGGATAAAATAATCGGAATGTCAAACGCTTTGGCAGTTTTTGCCAACCCTGTTACCGCATTTAATATCGCATTACGGCAATCTCCCTCAACACCAAAATACATTTGTGGTTGATGGTCGATTAATGCAATGACAACTTGTGATGGGTCAAGCAGGGATTTTTGATATGCTCGCATAGAATCATCTCCTTTACATTAACAGCTTTTCCATTTTTCCACATATTATTCGTTCATTTAAATCAATAGTTGGTAAATTTCTCGAAGGATCATCCGGCGTGCCGGTGGAAACTCACTCTTTTATTTAAGAGTTATTACAGGTCGTCTCGCGGATTATTGTGCAGGGCGTGGAGGAAAGAATTTTTTCATGTTAATATCCACAGGAATATGCTGAAATCATTGAAGTGATTACTTTATGCTACGTTTTCAGCACTCCTGCACATTTTCATATTTTTTTTGTCGAAGTGAGTTAAACTCTTTCTTCACCATAAATAATGTCCAAAGCAAAATCACGGCGTCAATGACAAGAGAGCCATAGTATATACCTGATATGCCAACAAATTTCGGTACAATCAACATAACGGGAACATAGAAAACAAGCTGCCGTGCGATACCAATAATCATTGCCGGCAATCCTTTATCAACAGCAGGGAATAGCGTCATTGCCATAAAGATAAATGACATCAGCGGCAAGATCGCCATGTAAATTCTAAAGTATGTAAGCTGTGTGGCAACAAGTGTCTGCTCCGTCAGCATCAAGCCTAAAATGGAACCAGACGCTACCATCGAAACAAGCCAGAAGGGCAGATGCCACCTGATTTGATCACATATTCTCAGTCTTTAATTTCCAGCCAATAGCCTTTTTGCGGATACCGATGAAGTCTGCATAAATGCCTTTCTGCCCAATCAACTCGTCGTGAGTACCCCTCTGTACAATTTTCCCATCGTCCAGTACAAGGATTTGGTCTGCTTTCTGCACGGTTTTCAATCGGTGGGCAATCATAACAATGGTCTTATTCCGCGTCAGTTCCTCAATGGCGGCCTGTAACTGCTGCTCATTCTCAGGATCTACGTTGGCGGTTGCCTCGTCTAAAATGATAACAGGTGCATCTTTTAATAAAGCCCTTGCGATAGAAATCCGCTGTTTTTCACCGCCTGATATGGTTGCGCCGCTTTCTCCGATGATAGTATCATAACCACTGGGAAGCTGTGAGATAAAATCATGGCAGCAGGCTTTCTTTGCTGCCGCAATTACTTCATCCATAGTCGCACCTGGCTTGCCGAATTTAATATTATTTTTAATGGTATCGTTGAACAGGTATACGTTTTGAAACACCATGCTGAAATTGGAAAGCAGGCTATCCAGCGTATATTCCCGCACATCCACGCCGCCCAGCGTGATTTTTCCGCCGTCCACGTCCCAAAACCGCGCCATAAGATGGCAAAGCGTGGTCTTGCCGCCACCGGAGGGTCCAACTATCGCTGTGGTTGTGCCTTCCGGGATAGCAAAACTCACATCGTCGATGATTTTTTGCTTATCATAAGAAAAACTCACATTTTCTCCCTGGATGCCAAAGCTGCCCGGTATCACGTCTTTCCCATTCACATCCATGACCGGAGTATCAAATATCTCATCAATTTTGTCCATAGATAAATCCATGACACGCAACAGCGCCGAAAAGCTGCCGGCGGAATCCAGCTGCCCATATATGATAAAGGAGGACACCATCATCAAAAGGCAGGTAATCAGATCCATGCTTCCATTAAGATAACAAGTGATAGAAACCAGTATCATCAACACGCCGAATAGTTTTAGCACAAAGCTCTGGAGACTCATATAGGGGATAAAGTTCTTTTCCATCTCCAAATTGATGTCCTCGTTCTCTTTAATCGCTTGATCTACTGTTTTATTCGCAGTTTTATCAAGATTATACGACCTGACCACGCCAATACCCTGCACATATTCCAATACCGCACTCACCAGCCTGCTGTCTGCGGATGACTTGATTGGTGATAGTTGTTGGGATTTTTTTTGCATTAGAGCGTTTACAACAAGGAAAATGAGGATGCCTGCGATGATCAGCAGCCCTATTCTCCAGTCGTAAATCAAAACAGCCAGCGTAATAATTGCTGTGGTAAGAACGCCCTGCAGCGTAATCATGATGACCCGTGTTGCCACATCCTGAAGGTTTTCGCAGGTGTTGGTGGTGACAGAGGTAATATAACCAAGGCTGTTGTTGTTGAAATACCCCATAGGCATATATTTCAGGCGTTCGCCAATCTCCACCCGCTTATTGGCCGCCAGCGTGTATCCTCCCTCGGTCTGTTTCATGGTCATGCTTTGCCTTGTAAGCGCACAGCCGATGATACTGACAAGCATAATGCCTAATGATGTCCAAACGGACTGCATCGTCATATTTCCGTCAATGATTGCCGTAAGCACGACGGCAATAGCCGGAATACGGATTGCTTCAAAAATGGCATGGATAAGTGATACGATGATAGAAGAATAGAACTTCCCACGCTGCGCTCCTGAAAACCGAAAGAATTTCCGAAGTATTTGAATCATACCAAAACCTCCTTTGCACTGTCTTTCGCCCCGATGTGGGCTTCCCACATATTTTTATATAGCGGACAGCCTGTCAGCAGTTCTTCATGTGTTCCACCGGCAGATATAGTCCCGTTTTCAATAACTACAATCTTATCCGAATCTGTAATTGTAGACAGCCGGTGGGCAATGACGATCAGCGTTTTTCCCATCACCAGCCTGGAAACTGCCGTTTGGATAACCGCTTCGTTCTCCGGGTCCGTATATGCCGTAGCCTCATCTAAAATCACGACAGGTGCATTTTTCAACATGGCTCTGGCAATCGCGATACGCTGACGTTCGCCGCCGGACAGATGGCCGCCCCCACCGCCGCACTGTGTTTCATACCTGTTTTCCAGCTGCATGATAAACTCATGACAACCGCTTTCCTTAGCGGCGAGTTCTACCGCTTTATCAGAAGCTCCGGGTCTGCCCATACGAATATTGTTGCGTATGGTATCGTCAAAGAGGTAGTTATCCTGAGAAACATAAGATATATTTTCATTTATCTGCAATAGCGGTATCTCCCTGATGTTTACGCCGCCGATAGAAATGGAGCCTTTCGACACATCCCACATGGAGGCGATTAGCTTGGCTATAGTAGATTTTCCGCCTCCGGAAGGCCCTACAAGGGCTGTGACACTGCCTGCTTCTACAGATAGGTTTATATTATTCAATACCTGCTCCTTCCCATAGGCGAAGGATACATTTTTGAGTTCTATATCATAGCCTATAAGGTCTTTTTCTGTCTCCGGACGCTCCATATCCGGTACACTCAGAACCTCCGCAATATCCCCGATGATTGTGGTTATTTTCGCCAGGTCGTCAGAATGAGACATCGTGTTAATCAGTGGCCCGATGATACCCAGGGATAGGATAATGGCTATGATAAACGTCCCAATAAAGAGCGTACCATTCATGTACAGCAGGCAGCCGATTGGGAGCACCCCAACCAGAACTGCCGGAAAGACTGCCATAGCAGTGGAAAAATACCCAAGCGTGGAGCGCATCCAGTCAATGGCACCGGCCGCTGCTTCCCTGGCAGCAGTGGTAAACTTCTCGTAGGAAGAAGCCGACTGGTTGAAGGCTTTGACTACCTCTATGCCGCTTATGTATTCCACCGCCGTAGCGTTTAAGTGCTTGTTCTTAACCACATAATTTTTGAACCTTGCTTCATATCCGACCATCATGAGCATATAACAGCCGATGCCTATCGGTATGGTGATCAGTGCGGCCAGCGCCATGCGCCAATCCACAATAAACAGGTAAATGATGATACTGACTGAAACAAGTATATTGGCGCTCATTTCTGGTACAATATGGGCAAGCGTGGTTTCAATGCTGTCCACCTTCTCAACGATAATGTTCTTGAGATTGCCCGACGGCGTATCCAGCACATAGCCCATAGGCAGTCTTGTCAGCTTCGCTGTCAGTCGTAGGCGCACCTCCGAAATCACCGAAAATGTCGCTTTGTGGGACAGGCTGGTAGAGATACTGTGAAAGATATAGCGTAGCAGCCAGACACCCACAGCAAACAGACAGTACGAGGCATAGAAAGGCAGTTCCCTGTCGTTTTGTATCAAATGTAAAATCATCTGCCCTACGAATAAATACGGTGCGATACTGAGGGCGACACCAATAACCGCACAGATAACAGAAGCGATGTAGCTGGACTTGTGCGGCCCGGCAAACTCCATCAGCCATGAAACAGTGTTTTTTTCTTTGTTTTGCAATTTACATACCTCCTTAAAAAGTTAGGAAAAGCTAACCAATAGTTAAAAAAATATATAAGGGCGCCAGTTAGTTTTTGCTAACATATGGATAAAATTTTTATTTTCGTATATAACCGAAGATTTTATCCCAGCCTGCCCGGTGAAAGGCGGTTATATCAGCAATATATTCGTCCGCATCCTCCTTAGGCATATCATGAATCACTACCTCGAATACCCCGTAAAAATAAGAGCTTGACAGTATGTGGAGCAATTCAGGTTTTATCTCGTTTATATGGTATCCGGATTGCTTTGCTTCCCTGATAAACTTCTGGGTACCTATCGTTTCCACTTCCACAAGCGAATCAATATAATGGGCATAATCCGTCCCATCAGAACAACAGACAATCAGCTTAAAAGCATCAAAATGCTCATAAATATAATTGAGAAGATACCGCAGAGGCTTATCGGTATAGCTGTACATCTCAGAAATTTTCTGTTCCACCGGCAAATCGGTAAATCCTTGGTGAGTCTTGATAAAATACTCCCGCAGTCCTTCCGCAGCAGCGGAAACCAACGCATGGAATAGTGTGGATTTATCCGGATAGTAGCCATAAAACGCTCCGGTAGTGACGCCTGCCTGCTTAACAATGTTGCGCAGGGAAGCATCCTTGTAGCCCTTTTCCAGAAACTCTTTCTTACCCTCTGTCATGATTTTTTGTAATGTATTCAAATCATTATCGCTCAACTTATCACCTCCCTGATGTAACATTGTTATATTACAGTGTTATATTATACTCTTCATAATATATTCTGTCAAGAGGGTTTATATTCTTTTTTTGACCCTTTTTTTGACCTTTTATTGTATCTTATAATATGGGAACCCAATATTCTATATTGCCGTTCCCTTCCTTATCTACAATTTCGCTGCTCCTGGTAAAATCATACATGGCATTTTCGTTAAATTGGCAAGTAGACTGTGGGAACCATTCTTTATAAATATAGTCTGCAACCGGCTGTAAAGAGTCTTGTGGTCTGCCGGAGAAGCAAAAAACGACATACTTGCCTGCGGGCAGTTCCTTTGTTATCATTCCATCGGGTATTATGGAAAAATCCGTAACTTCTGCAACACCATAAAAATCAAATGTAGGCTGCTCATTCTCACAAGAGAAATTTTTAGTATAATCATTTAGCCCAATCAAGCAATTCTCATCAGAACGGTTAGTAATCTTTTCTTTATTAGCTAGAAGCTGTACCATACATTCACCAATAACAGCAAATCCATTTTTTGTATTCGCGGTATATCCAACCAGCAATATTTTTCCGCTTTCTATCGTCTTAATATCCATAATCATATCTCCTCTTAGTTGCTTCTTCCCATCTACTGTGAATTTGAGTTGTAAAGGGTAAAAATCCCTTTTCTTTCTTAATGCTTGTGGGCTACAGTCAAACAGTGCCTTAAATGCTACGGAAAAAGATTGTTGCGTTTCATATCCCGCAAACAAAGCAATTTCCATGATAGATTGATTGGTAAAAACAAGTAATCTTGCCGCTTCGGTCAACCGCCGCCTTTGCACATATGAATGGACAGTAAAGCCTACAATGCTTGTGAACATTCTATGCAAATGATATTTTGAATACCCAGCTTCATACGCTATACTTTCTAAATCCAGTTTATCTTCCAAGTGGGCTTCAATAAAATCCACTATCCGAGCTATATTTAGTAGATTGTTATCCATGTTACCACCTCCCATGAACATTATAATAAAAATCGGATAAGCAATTTTCACATTTCTTGCTATCTTATTTATTTAATCCACCTATCGTAAAGACTCGATTACTGTTGGAGTACCATTAACTACTTCTCACTTCCTGTTTGGGTTGTTTTTTGAAGTTAACTAAAAGGAGAACTCAATATAAAGAACGTTTCTTTGCGTGTCGTTTGGCTATCCCGATCGCTTCTTTCCAAGAATGTTGAATTGAAATCGCTTGAACAGGACAACAATCTCGACATAAATTACAGTGAATACACTCATCTTCACAATTTACAAATGGTTGTTGCTTTTCCATTTTATATACACGTAAAGGGCATATATTGATACATTTGCCACAACCGATACAATTATCAAGCTTTATTTCTATGTGCTTTCTATTAAATGAACTGTCAGCGGGATTGTTGTATTGAGGCAGCAATTTTTCTATAAAGCGCTCTGCTTTGAGCAAGTCTAATTCATTGGGTTTCCCTTTGTTTCCTCCAAAGCCGCTTTTAACGCCATATGGTACTTACCCAAAAAGGGTGCTCCATGTGTTGAAAAAAGGAATATACGTTGTTTGCTGTTTAGAAATTTAAGTATTTCAAATATTTTAGGGTGATGTGACGTAAAATAGATACCGCTTCCAAGACCTATATATTTATACTGTTCAAGGTCACTGGAAATGGCTTCATCAACGGTTACCAGGCGACAGTTAATTCTACGCGCCATTGCTGCCGCCAGTCTTTGCGTATTTCCGCGGTATATAGAATGGCATATCATTAAGACTTCCTCGTTTATCATAATCCTCTACCTCCTTTCAAGAGACTATAGGTAATATCATCTAATGTGCTTTCTAACAGGCTGTCATCGTAAACAACAATCTTATTCGTTACAAGCATTGAATATCCCTGAATGAATGCCCATAGCTTGATACTAAGCGTTTCAGTATCGGCTTTTACTCTGTGCTCATGGACAAATCGACTAATTAACTCTTTATACTCTTTCAAAAATGAATACGGTGTATCCACATCAGTCAAATCTTGATAGGCTTTTATTCCATAGGGGCTAAAAAAAAGGAAATCCATCAACAACGGCTTGCTCTCAAACATTTGTAATATTGTTTTCCCGAATAAAAACAAATTGTGCTTTGAGTTTATACAGTTGCCCATTTTATCTTTTTCGGTTTGATAGAACTCATAAACAATATGGGATACTCTAATTAAAACGGTATTCAACAAATCATCTTTTCTTTGAAAATGCTTATAAAGTGCAGCGGCAGAAATACCTTGTTTTTTTGCGATTTCCCGTAGAGATATATTGACGTATCCTCTTTCTGATATTTCATCTATAACAAAACTTATAGTACGCTCTTTCGTATCCGTTTTTCTATTATCAATCATTGTATCCCTCCCGAGAATATGTTATCACCGTTAACCTAAATTATCAAGTGTTTTTCGCTTTTTCGTAAGTTTTGTTTTAGGGATATATACATCCTTTTATTCAAACCGATCTTCGGGCATACAAACAGTTGTAGCCCTGCCTTTCTTCTTGCTTCCAAGGTTGCATTCTGTGCACTCTGTCTATTCGTACCTATAATTCCCTGCTGCTGTGCCGAACGTTTTTCGCTCTCTGCCTGGCTTGCTTCTTTTCTTTCTTTTTCTTGCAGTCGCTGGTCAATCTCAAAACGCATAGAGCAAGCCGATTTGTGGTGTGTAACATTTCTCGGCAACCCGCAAGAGGGCGGCTCGAAGTGGATAACCTTTACCTCTGGTGTATTTAGCAATATTACATACGAGCAATTAGAAGAATTAACTCGCCTGATAGGCGAATGTTTATTATATGTTTTTTGTCTAATTATTCCAAAAACATCTTCTTTTTTCTATGTAATTTTGCTAATTCTTTTTTCATAACAAAAAACACGGATTGGCAAACTATCAATTAACTCCGAAAATTAATTTACTATGATTTAACTCACATCAAAAATAAAAGCCGATTGACCTCCTTGTTAGAAAATCAATCGACACTCTAAGAATAGCTAAGAACAGCTGTCATTTTTGCTTATACACCTTTGTCTCAAATGGCTTTAACACAACCTTCCCACTGACTTCCATATCTTCATATAAATCAGTCATGACTTTTTTCAATTCAATTTCAGTATTGCTGTTTATATAATTCAATACGAAGATATACCTGGTATCGCCCTTTTCTCTGACTGCAAGCTCACATTCCTCAGGTAAATGAATTAAATCCTGATAAGGCTTAATAATCCCCAGTCTATCAAGAAACACCTCTGCTGTCTTTTGGGTAAAAGCACCCCCGAAATAATAGACACTTCCTTTCCCCGATTTCTGTCTAATTAATCCGGCTTTTCCTTTATAATAATTTTCTGTAAAGGTTCCCAGCACTTCGGCACCAGCTATTGGTTCAAGAATATCATTAAATACTGCTGCCTCTATCTTTGCTCCTTCCCAATCCACATAAGATGCATCATCAGCCGGCCCTACAAACGTATAATCTACGACATCCGTACCACTTAATTTTTGCAATAAACCCGGAAGTTTCAACATAACACATTGCCCGGTTTCATCTTTATACCCAGTTCGGCAGCCAAGAACTAAGATCCCTCCCTGTCGGACATAATCACTCAATAAAACGACAACCCCATTTGTTAAAATCGTTGGATGAGGATAGAAAAGAACCGGATAATTTAACAATTCTTCTACTGTGGTGCTTTCCAGTAAGTATAGATAATCCATAGGCGTATGCGTCAGCGAAGAAGCGTTAAAGATTCCTTTCACACTTACTTTTTCAATTCTTTGATGCCATTTATCCAGCTTCGCATCCCATATATTATTGTAATCTTTAAGAACACCAAATGCTGCCTGATATCTGCTGCCGGCTACTTCTTTAATTTGTTTAAACTTTTGAGACACATCTGTCACCTCTGCCAGTTTTCGATTATCCCGATTGGAATAATCCAAAATGCCATGCCAGTATATTTCTGTTCCCATCGTACAGGTTCTCCACCGAAAGTAACTGGTAAAGTCCGCACCATGAGCCACACTTTGCATGGTCCAAAGGGTCAATTGTCCCGGTTTTGGAGCCGGTGCCTCCATTCTCGTGTTCCAACCATTGGCACCTGACTGCTGTTCCATAATACCAAAATTAGAAGAAATAGACCGTACTTCGCACAGATTCCTACTCCACTTACGATCATTTAAATCTGTAGAATGCTTCGGATCTTCTTCCATGCAGTACGCAAAATTTGGATAAGAATCATACATGTAAAAATCCAGAGATTCATCCGTCATTTTATGATTATTCAAATTGGAAAACATGCCATTAGTCGTGATGAAGTCTCCTTCTTTAATATATTTTCGAAGTATATCACTTTGCAGTTTAACAAAATAGCAGGCACTTTCAGAAATAAATCTTATATAATCCATAACATGATGGGGATTCGTAGAATTGCTGACAACTCTCCTTGGAATATGTATTTCTTCCCATCTGGTATAAGTCTGATTCCAGAAAACAGTTCCCCATGCTTTATTGAGAGCTTCCAGATGATCATATTTCTCTTTTACAAATTCACGAAATGCAATATCATCACTTTGCGAATAAAATTCATCTAATTCGCAATTTATCTCATTATCTATCTGCCACCCGATAATGCTTGGATGCCGGCCATAATGTTCTGCTATTTTCTCTACTATTTTTTTTGTAAAATTTTGATAGACAAGTGAATTATAATTATAATGCCGTCTTGCTCCATGCCTGAACAATTCACCATCCATCGTACAATTTAAAACTTCAGGATACGTTTCTGTAAGCCATGCCGGTGGGGTTGCGGTCGGTGTACAAAAAATAACCTTCATTCCCATCTCTTCCGCCAAATCCATAAACTCATCAAAAAATTCAAATATATAATTTCCTTCCGTAGGTTCAAATTTATTCCATACAAATTCAGCAATTCGAATCACTTCAATCCCTGCATCCAGCATGCGTATTAAATCTTCCCTCCAAAGGCTTTTGTCCCAGTGTTCCGGATAATAACAGGTTCCCATCGTAACTTTACTTTCTTTTAGCATTTTATTTCTTCCCATACGCCTCTCCTTTTTGTTCCACTTTGCGAATCTCATTCAGATAAATCAAGCGAATGGAAAACGCAATCGTAGTGCCTTTTCCTTTCCGACTTTGGATATGGAGGGTACTTTCCTCTCCATAATAATTTTTTAACCTGAGATAAACATTCTTGATTCCAATGCAATTTTTACTGCTTTGATTCTTACACTCATAATATAACTGTGAAACTTCTTCCTGACTCATACCAATCCCATCATCTATCACCTGAAAATGCAGGCATTCATCAAAAATATAACATTTAATTATTAGCATCCCCGGCTCAAGCTTCGTTTCCAGTCCATGAATAATTGCATTTTCCACTAAGGGCTGAAGAATAAAATTAGGAATTATATAATCATTGATGGATTCAGCTATCTCATAATGAACTTTAATCTTCTGTCCAAAACGGTATTCCTGAATAAACAAATAGTTTTTAACGTTCTTTAATTCCTCCCGGACAGTGATGAAGCTCTCCTGTTTAATTGTTGCCCTGAGCAAATCAGCAAGAGCTGTTGTCATCAGAGCAATATCTGTCTTATTCTCCATTCTGGCCATCCAACTAATAGTGTCCAGCGTATTATAAAGAAAATGAGGATTAATCTGCATTTTTAGAAATTCTATTTCAGCCTGTTTCTGAGATAATTCTAATTTATATACTTTTTCAATCAGAGTTTCTATGCTCCCTGCCATATGATTATACTGGCGTCCCAGGCAACCGATCTCGTCATCAGCAGATACGGCAACACGTACTGTAAAGTCACCTTTTTCAATGGCCTTCATGCTGACAATTAGCTCCTGTAAAGGTTTTATCATCTTTTCTGTCAACAGTACAATTCCAATCACACCAATGATAATGCTGACAGTCGTTAATGCAAATACAAATAATGTAAAGGCAGAAATCTCTTTACCGATTTCATTTACCGGTACGATTGTAATAACAGACCAGGTATTGTCAATCTCTTCTCCATAATAAATATAAGAATCAATACCGTTCAAAACGACTCTTTCTTTGTCTTTATCCAAAACATCAGCAGGAAGGAATTCGCCGACTAAATCTCCGTTATTTGAACACATTATTTTTCCGTATTCATCTACAACATATGCTTGATTAGAATAAGTGCCTGCAATATCCTGGATTAGCGATGAGAAGTATTCCTTTTCGCATACCATATTAATATAACCAAGCGGCTTCATTGTAGACAAATCCAAAATAGCCCTTGCAACACATATTTGTTCCAGTTCGTCATCACTGACCGTCCACAAGGTGGAGCCTTTTGCGTTCACAATTTCATCCCATTGGAACATCTTGGTGACAGGTGTATAAATATCCTTCTTTATTGTAAATTCACTTCCATTTGTAGATATGACACTAAGAGAAACAACATTTTCATCAAAGAGTGCATAAGTAGATAACTGTTCTTCAAAACGTTTATCTTGTAAGTTTTGTTCATAATCAGTAAGTATTGTTTTCTTTAGTTCTTGTTGAATAACACTGTTTTTCAGTATATCGAAAGTTATTTTTTCTATTGTATTAACATTATTCTCAAGATTGTTGGTGATCTGCCTTGTGGTATCTCCGATATACTGTTTTGATCTGTTGCTGTATATATTGGAAAAATTCATAAAAGATCCTAGTGCAATCACTATACTGACAATAATAATCAGAGTACTGCAAACCAGAATCATCTTCTTCTTAAGACTTAAGTGTTTTGTTTTTATGAACAATTACTCTCCACCCTTCGCTGCTTTCAATTCTAACAATTCCATAATTGAATACTTTTCATTCATTTCGTTCTGTTTTCGATATTCAACCGGATTGTGGCCGAATACTTTTCTAAAAACCTGACTAAAGTATCTTTGATCCTTAAATCCTACTTTATCACAAACAATGTGTATTTTACATTTGCTATCCTTCAATAAATCCACGGCATTCATCAAACGAATACACGTGAGGATATCTACAAAGGAATACCCCGTTTCTTTTTTAATAAGCCTGGACAAATAAACAGTCGTAAAATGATATTTTTCCGCTAAAGTGTTTAAGGAAATATCCTCGTGATAATTTTGTGCCATAAAGGTCAAAATACTAAATACCTGTACATCAATATTACGAAAACTGTACAAAATCTTTTCTGTTGTTGTATAATTTCCTACATTTCCTTCAAACTCATTTACAACCTGGGTTTTATACTTTTGCTGTTCAATTTTACATTTTGCAGCTGCAACTGCACTCATGAGTTCATCAGGCTTAACAGGTTTTAAGAGGTAATCGAAGACTTGATTACGGAGTGCCTGCTGGGCATACTGAAATTCATCAAATCCAGTGAGCAGGATGATGGCCGTATTGGCCGAAGTCTTCTGTATATATTCGGATAGCTCAAGACCTGAGTGTCCAGGCATTCTGATATCACTTACTAAGATGTCAACATCATAGTCCCTTAAATACTGTTTTGCTTCTATTCCATTCTGGGCATCTAATACAGTATCGATGCCCAGTTTCGACCAGTTTAGAGAAAGTAAACCCTTTCGAATTACGCTTTCATCATCCGCAATTAGCAAAATCATATGATTTCTCCTATCTTTTTAACCTTTTAACGCTCCTGCAACCATGCCTTCCATGATGTTTTTGTGTAGCAAAATATACACAATGATACTGGGAATAATAGTAATAACCACTGCAGCAATCATAGACGCATAATCTGTAGAATATTGTCCCTGAAATTCTGCCAGTCCCACAGGCAAGGTCATTTTCGACTGGTCCGTCAGAAATATTTGAGGCAGCAGCAAGTCGTTCCAGACATTGATGAACACCACGACTGCCACAGTAACAATTGATGATTTTGATATCGGCATTATAATCTGAAAGAATATTCGGTACATACTGCAGCCATCCATCACTGCCGCTTCTTCAAGCTCTCCTGGTATCGTTGCTAAAAATCCTGTTAAAATGAATATTGCCATCGGAAAACTAAAGGCCACATGCGGGATAATAACTGCCATGTGCGTATTCAGGATTCCTATTTTATTAAATATAGAAAACAGCGGTACAATCGTCGCATACACCGGAATCATCATCCCGAGCATGAAAATATTTAAAGCAGCCTTTGATAACTTCCACTTCATTCTTGCTATGGCGTAAGATACCATCGTGCTGAAAAATACGGCTATGACTACTGCAGCTACAGCAATGATCACCGAGTTTAGAAAGTAGGTCAGAATTTTACCATCTACAATTGCAGAAATATAATTCTTTATTTGAAAACGCTCCGGCAGCCCCCAGGGATTTATGTATAACTCATCGTTCGTTTTAAAGGAGCTTAAAAAAAGCCATAAGATTGGGTATAAGCATGTGATTGCAAAAGCTGATAATACAATGTATTTCAGTACTTCTATTATTTTTTCCCGTAAACTTGAATTCATTATATACATCTCTCCCCTAATATTCATATGGTTCCGATTTGAATACTTTATTTAATAAAAATAGTGCGAAGATACAAAGCAATAGTAAAACAATTCCAATTGCTGCTGAATAGCCATACTTCAAGGTCCTGAACCCTTGATAGAACATATAAGTCGACATAAGTTCTGTCGCATGATTAGGTCCTCCACCTGTCATAACTGCAATCAGATCATAGTATTTTAAAGAACCGGTTACAATCAAAACTGCGTCAATTTTTAAAATATTTTTAATTAATGGAAACGTAATGAATCTAAACTGCACCCATTTACTTGCTCCATCAATCCTCGCAGACTCATACAGAGCTTCCGGAACGTTCTTCATCGCTGCCAGCTGTATGACCATATGGTATCCTACAAATTGCCACATGACGACAATAATGACACAAAACAGAACAACCCTTTTATTAGCCAGCCATGCCTGTGTTAAATTTCCCAATCCCATAGTTTCTAATAGCTTGTTTAATAAACCGAATTCTGAATTATAGATAAATGTCCATAGCAGGCCCACAGCTACACCGCAAATGACACTAGGCATAAAAAATACTGTCTGAAAAAAATGACTTCCTTTTACTTTTTGAAACAATAGGTTGCCCAAAAACAAAGCCAAAGGCAAATGTGCAATTAAGGAGCCTGCAACCATCAGCATATTATTGACCAATGCTTTTTTAAAAGTTGTATCTTTCAATAGATTCGTATAGTTTTCCAGCCCTACGAATACTGCTGGACTCATTAAATCTGTTCGAAACAGGCTAATATAAATATTATAAAAAATCGGCATTAATGCAAATACAAAATAGATTAAAAATGCCGGTAATGCAAATACTGCAATTGTTTTTTTATCACCAAGTACTTTATTCATAAGGCTTCTCCTATACTAACGATTCGCATTATCATCAGCAAAGGTCTGAAGCTCATCAAATACTTTCTGGGCATCGTCTCCCCCAAAAACAGCCAGACACTTATTGTTAAACTCCACACCTTCCCCAGCACCAAATGCTCTGTCCCACCATGTGGTCAGTCCTGTAGATTCATTTGATAATTTTATCAAATCCGATACCAACGGAGATAGCTTACTCTCATCTGTCTCTATTTTGGCTGATGGCAATCTCCCTTGTTCATAAAGTATTTTTTCCTGTGATTCAACCGATGAAAAATATTTCAAAAATGCAATTGCTTCTTCCTTATTTATACAATTTTCTGATATTGCAAAGCAGGATACGCCACCTACAGAAATATTATTGTATTCCGGATTTTCGGCCGGAAGCGCAAACGCACTGACTACATCTTTTATTGCACAGTCATCAGCCATAAGGTTAGATGCTTCCCATGTTCCCATAAAATACATCGCTGTTTTTCCATTCATAAACTGTGATTTGGCTTCTTCATCTGACATACCAAGCATACCATCCTGAAAGTAGCCCTTTTCAATCATTACCTGAGCTTCCTTCGCCGCTTCCACATGTGCCGGATCATTCCATTGTCTCCTCCCCTCTACGATACCATTGAATAAATCTATCCCGGCAATACCATTTGAAATTTGTTGAATTAATTGTGATGGAATCCACGCATCTGTCGCTGCCAGTGCCATAGGGGGCACTCCATTTCCTTTTAATGTTTCACATACAGCCAGGAATTCCTCATAAGTCGTCGGAATCTGTAGATTGTTTTCTTCAAAAATCTGTTTGTTGTAAAACATAGCACAGAAAGATTTCTGTGTCGGGATTGCATATACCTCTCCATCAAATGTCAATGGTTCCAAAACGCCATCTGAAAAGCTGTTTTTCCATCCTTCATCCGCATCTATTGCTTCCTGAAGAGAATATACTTTTCCACCCTCTACAAATGGCTGTAAATAACTAAGTTCCCAGGTAAAAAAGACATCTGGTACAGAATTTGAAGCCATAAGTGTGGCTAGCTTTGTTTTATATTGCTCGTTCTCATAAAATTCAAATTTCACAGTGACCCCATATTCATTATTTGCTGAAAATTCATCTGCGATTTCCTGATAAGTTTCCTTATAAGCATCTGCTGCGGTACCTAAGCACATAACTGTCAGTGTCTCTCCCTCACTCATTCCTCCCTTACTATCAGTACTTTCATCTGATTTTCCACTTTGACAGCCTGTAAGCACTGTAATCATCATTAAAACTGTTAAAAATAGACAACTTATTTTTCTCCTCATACATCTTTCCTCCATTTTTTATTTATTATATCTATTTATATAACAGTTATATTATATATCTAATCATCTTGAACAAACAGTGGTTTATTCTACCTGTTTTGTTTAAAATCTTAAACACAGCCATTGGTTGAATACAGATGCACCTCCTCCTGCATATGGGAATAAGAAGAGTATGCTTTTAGCTTTTTCTTCGAAAGCTCTAATATATAATTGCTTCACTCATTTGATCCTCCTATAAAATAGTTTTATCCTGCTGAAGCGACACCATATGCGCATAGAGACCTCCTTTTCATAAACTCCATGCTCTCCTTACCGATTAAGGAACCCTGCAGGAAGAACCCAATGCCGAAAAGAAGCAGCATAGGCAGCCCAACGCGCCAATCGAACGCTAACATTAATACAATGCCGGCTATCATGGTTACATATGCCCCCACCAGATCAGGGAGCTGGTGGGCGATAAAAGATTGTGTCTGGGAACTGTTCTCGTCAATAATTTTTCTCAACTTGCCACTTGGATTCAAGTCAAAGTAACCCATCGGCATTTTCGCCAAATGAGTAAGAGCGGCCATTTTCAGATTCTTTTCCGTCCTGAATGCCACGACATGGGAACACAACAAGGCGGTAAAATATATGGCTAACCCGACAAGCTCAAAAATCAGGGCGCATATTCCCCATTTAAGCAACTCAGATGTATCCGCCGCACTTCCCGCAAAGACAGTAATCAGCTCTCTGGCAGCCATATAGACGCACAGGAAAGGTACAAGAATAAAAACCGCACTGACCCCTGACAAAACACGGGATAATGATAACAGGCCACGGCTTTTGCCGCAAAATTCAAGAAGCCTGCTTAACTGATTGGATTTTTGTTTCACGCAAATCCCTCCTTCCAAAGTTCCGGGCAATAATGCCCATTATATTACCACCCGGAATCATTAACCTGTTACTTTAATTTGATATTCTGAACGGATGTAAAGCTGGGATCGGTGGTCAGACAGTTTTCTGCCATCGCAGTCAGGTTGGATCCATCCGAAAACTGAATACCCTGCTTAATGTTGAAAGTATACACTTTTCCGTCATCACTAACCACCCAGTCCTCAGCCAGTGAACCGACTACCTCACCATACTCGTCATACTGAACCAGCGTATCGTAAAAGCTGGTCAGATAATAAGTAATGTCATATCCGCTGGAAATGACCGCGGGAGTGATAATGGTATAAAAGTACTCAAAGCCCCAGCTCTCTGCAAGGTTTAAGCGAACAGTTTCCTGAGTATCTGTCTGTTCCGAACTTACAATTATTTCCGCCGGGTCTGTTCCAGTAAAAAGCTGCAAACAGAAACTCAAGGTAACCACACAAAAAAAAACGATGATAAAACTGATTATCCGCTTTCGGACATACGAAGCCATAGCACATCTCCTCACTAAAATTTTGTATTAGCATTGACTAACCTACTGGCTAAAAAATAATCCTCTAATGCGGATTCGCTATTCGCCTTATATCTTTTTAACACATTACAGTCTTTTTAACAATGCCATATCAGGAGAAAAAATACTCCATTCGGGTCAGGCGGCCTATGAGTTTCGACCACGAAAAACGAATGGGGTCTGCTTATATACAGACTTAAAGGCAGCAGTAACATTAAAACGGAAAGAAAGCTCAGCAATCGTCACCCGCTTTATCGGATTCTCAATTAGATAAGCATAGACAGATTTTGTTGCCGAAACTACAGACCTGGAGAACGAGGGAAGATTTTCAAATTTCTTACGTTCCACAAGGCCGAGAAAAAGGAACAATTCAATGATTTTTATAGTGTAATAAGGTATCCGGATACGCTCATCCACATTATAAAGTTCGCTGAAAATATGATCTACCTCTGAACAGGCACGAATCATCAGCGATTTTCCATCTGCACACAGGTAATCACGCAGGGAAAACAAGTTGATATTTGCTTGCGGAAACAGTGCATCCAAGGATACCTTCACAAACATCGTAGCAGGATATTTTCCCCTTGCCGCTATTGTTGGTTAAGCGATATATTTCACCTTCTCCATTACGTTTACGTTCCTCCCCGAAAAAATGATAACCGAGAAAGGCCTGCTTGCATATTTCTGTTGCCATATATCTAATCTTTCCTTTCCTGCAAACTTAACACCTGATTTGATTACATATCCTCAGGCTTTTATTCCATAGGGGCTAAAAAAAAGGAAATCCATCAACAACGGCTTGCGCTCAAACATATTAAACAAATCATCTTTTCCTTGAAAATGCTTATAAAGTGCAGCGGCAGAAATACTTTTTTTTTGCGATTTCCCTTAAAGAGATATTGGCGTATCCTCTTTCCGATATTTCATCTATAACAAAATTTATAGTACGCTTTTCACTGGATAAAAAGTGTTGAACAATTTTAGATAATCTGATAAGTGTTCTAATTTGGGTTGGATAAACCAAAACGCTTTTCCATCACATATTTCATATCTTGTGCCATTCAAAGTATATCGTTTTTGATGGACACATTCAGTTTTACCGTGGCAATGGTCACAGGATGGAAATGTACCTATAAATGCTTCCTGAATATAAGCTGGTGCCTGTTCTATCATGTCACTGTGTTTATCCACGTTACTTAAATACAACCGCAAAACTATATCTTCATCTCGGATATAAATGCGGGCATAAGATTTTTTACTTTTGGTGCTTGCCTTAGTATAAATAATCATGTACCGCCCCCAGCAGTGTCCGGGGCCGATGATTTTCCCAGAGGTATATCCCAACTGTTCCATTTCCGCGTCAAACGCAATAATAAAGGCTTTATTTCCGCCACTAATAAAATCATATTCGTTTTGTAACAATAGGTTTTTCACAATAAATCTCTCCCTTCCATGATTAACAAAACTATGTTAAATCATAGTATATACTAAAATCATTATTTTTTCTCGACGATTTTGACGGTCAATGAATTGTGTCTATTATGCTTGATATAATCGTAGTGGCTCTTTTCTCATTCTCTTGCGCTTTCTTAATAAGCGACACAATTCCTTTTCTCGTTTCGGGCTTACAAAGTATTCCTATCGCTTCTTCTGTCTGCCTATCGCCCTGTCGTATAGCGGTCATTTGCTGCGCATATCCTGCTGTTTCAGTAAGCAACCCGGCGGCTTCAAAACATAATCCTGCTATGTGGGCTTGCTTTTCTCCAAGCTGTCTGAAAAACTGTGCGCCCCAATGCCGCCCTTCTCCAATCATAGTTTCTGCGTCCGCTTGACAGAAAAATCTGCTTAATAGTATGGGGGTTATACTATTCCCCCGAAAAGATGTATCGTCGGAAATATCATTTGCCCAGCTTTGATATGCGTTTTGCCCTGCCTGATATACTCCTGCCGATTGCAAAGTGAGAACAGAATATATGTGATGTAAGATTTCGTACAAGGACGGAATTGCTGTGCGTTCACCCAATGTAATAAGTGCCGTTGTTGCCGGGTTATCCCACCATTTTGAGCAAAGGAAATATCCTGATTTTTCGATTTCAATATCCGCAGAAAATTCAGGACTATCCTGAAAGTAACTCCAACCAAACAAACCTTTGCCGTTCCCGTTATAGCCTGCTATGATACATGCTTCCGGCGGGCCGACAACGCCAAGTGCAATGACAGGATTTCCTTTGTTTATATTATCAATAATGTGGGTTGTTAAAATGTCCGTTGCAGAATTGTTTTTTTCAATAATATTGCACTTCCATCCCGCAGCTTGATATGCCCGTTCATAAAGCTCCCACGGATTTTGAGGGGTAACATTCATAATATTGGAATTGCTCATATCCCATTCGCCAGCGTTCCAACATAAGCGGAAAGCGGCTCCCGACGCTGCCATTAACCATGTATAAGAGCAATCCTCACGCTGTCCAATATAAGATAACAAACTTTCCAAACAGGCGGGAAAGGGCGTACATTTTCCATTAGAAAATTCAACTCTCGGCACACCATAAAGAATGTAGCTATCCTCCTGCAAACCGGGAAATTGCAGTTTCGGCATTAGCATATCCGCGACAACAGGGGCGTATGTCCCCATACCTATCAATTTTCGTTCCACGGTTCGACGGTGTTCCTTTTTGTATTGATTTGGGGTTATGCACATCTCCCTCTTAAAGCAACGAGTAAACGTATCATAAGCGTCAAAGCCGTATTCTGTGGCAAGAGTCAAAAGGGTTTTATCCGTTGTTTCCATTTCAAAAATGATATTTGCAATTTTTCTGGCATTGATATACTGCTTTAGAGGCATTTTTGTATAATTTCTAAACTCCTCGCGTAAGTATCGATAAGACAATCCGACAGTTTTTTCAAGGTCGGTATAATCTATATTTTCTTTTATGTGCGACTCTACAAAGCGAATAATCGCATTGATTAAAATTGTATTGTCCATATTAAAACCTCGAATATTTTTATTCTGTTCAAATTGGATATAAAAAATCTATTATACATTGTACCAAATCGCTGGCGCGATGGCTAGCGTAGGTACTAAATTTCACTACGTCTTCTTTTATATTTTCTTTTTTTAAAAAAGTAGCAGTTTTTTAATATGTTGTATTGTTGTATTACCCCTAACACGACAATCACATATACAAACCACTACTACTATGCATATATTATCATGTTTTTTATTATTCAGCAATTCATACCATATCCAATGCGCTTTTTTTTATAGAATACGGGAGCATGGAAAGAGGTTCATGCTCCCGCACAGGCTTGTTTGCTACGCTGCGTTAAAGGTCAGGATTTTGGTAATCAGTTTTATTTCCTCCTGCGATCTTGTTCAAGGCGTAGGCATCATTTGCTTTTGTTCCTTTAGCGGTCTGATTTTATCGCAAAAACAGGGTATTCGAGTTCATTATTTTATGATAGTATAATAATGAATAAGGGGGTGGCTAATTTGGAAAAGGACAATTTATACTTTTATCGTATACCAAAATCTGGCATTGAGTTTATATACTCACAGGATTCCAGTTTATCGTATCCTGAACATAATCATATTTCAATCTACACAATTAGTCTAATTTTATCTGGTATAATTACCTTAAAAGTACATAATCAATCAGTTGTCTGTGGCGCGGGGGAATCATTTGTTATATGTCCATATATACCTCACAGTCTCATAGCTGATGGCAGGTATGGCATGGTTTCGCTTTGTATAAAAGCACCTTTGATCGGTAGCCACAGCCTTCAAGAACTGAAAGATATTATTGAAAAAAAGGCTGCTCTCCTATATGCACAGAATTGTTTGACACCCAAACACCTGTCAATTCTTCTTTCTTCACTGGAACAGATTTATTCTGATAATCAAAGCTATCTTTCTATCGAGGATAAGTATGTTGAGCTTATGAAGCAAAGCATTGAACAATATCCCGAAAACACCTTCAGCCTTGAGCAAAAGTCAAAGGAAACATATATCAGCAAGTATCACCTAATCCGAGTATTCAAGAAAACTGTTGGCCTAACTCCACATAAATTCCAGGTTCAAAACCGTATTCGTAAGGCGCAGCATTTACTAAACGAAAACATGTCCGTCACGGAAGCGGCTCTGGCCGTGGGCTTCTATGACCAAAGCCACTTCATAAGAAATTTCAAACGGATTGTAGGGATCGCTCCAGGCGATTTCAAGGCGGCTTCTGTACGGCTGACAGCTAATTAAATAACGTTAGCAAAGTGGCGGGGAAAACTTGGCGAACAGCATCAGTCCGTTTCTGCCTGCAATGACTTCATGCTGTACTTTCATTGGGAAAATGGAGATTACCCCCGGCTCGTACTTTAGCTTTTTACCATCATTGATACAGATTCCATCGCCGGCGATGACTTCATGGGTTTCCAGTTGTTCTTCGTGTGTGTGCAGGCCTATTCTCTTGTTCGGGGCGATACGCACAAGATGATAGCTAAATTGGCCTCCTGTTTGTTTTGAAGTAACTATGTGCTTTAGCTCAACGCCCTCGAATTTTGCGTGCGGGGACCAAGTAATGTCTGCAAGCTTGGTTTCATTACCGGGCAAACGCAACGCCCCGTTGTTAAACTTTTCAAACAGATTTTCATGTTCCATGATATGACCTCCTGAATTATTCTTATGAAGCTTTGCTTCACAAGAATAATTATAGAAGCTGTGGCTCGTGGGTAATTGTATAAAATTGCTCTCCTGCAGCGTAGCAGTATAATAAAAATTTTGTTTCCTTTCTTTTCATGTCCTGTTTTGTAAAGTGACCGGAAACGGATCAACTCCCATTATCTGTTCATCTGTACACGAAAGCTATCTGTCGCTTGATATTATTCGTGACATAGAATATAATAAAGCATAATTGGATTGAATGGAGCGATCGAATTTGCGCTATATGCGACAATTCTATTTGGCATTTCCAATTCATCACACGCTGTATTGCCTGTTATTTGGTAGGCTGTGTTGGATTATTCCTGTTTGAAGGTATAATGCGAAAGGCTCTTGCAGAGGGCCACTCATAGATAAAGGATGTAATACACATGGACAATTACTGTATCAAGGTCAAGCGTAGAGGATTTAATTACTATCCAGGCTGCATGGAGCGATATTTTGAAAATGTTGCTGTTCAGTACGGCTATCATTTGACAAAACGCATAGAGCAAGCCGATTTGTGGTGTGTAACGTTTCTCGGCAACCCGCAAGAGGGCGGCTCGAAGTGGATAACCTTTACCTCTGGTGTATTTAGCAATATTACATACGAGCAATTAGAAGAATTAACTCGCCTGATAGGCGAATGTTTCAAAAGTGAGAGCGTGATTGGTGCGACCGATCAAGAGCTTATGGAAGCAACCCAGTTAGCCAAAGCGTTTTTTAGCTTAGAAGCCGATTTCAAAATAACAAATGAGTTAATCCGCAAATATGGGGAGCCAGAACTTTGGCTTTTCAGCAGAGAGCACAGTGCTTTTGACGAGCCACCCACTATAACTGATGGTGAAACTATTTTTCAGGAGCTACAATATGATACATTTTGCATATCTGGCAAACGTTTCAACTTATGTGTAATGAATATAGGCGGACCATCGAAAGGACTTACAATTAATTTCTGTTTCGATAATTCTGATGAAGTAGAAATTGAAAATGCGTTCTTGAGTATCCCTCATAATATAAAAAATCCAGCTTGGATTCAGCTAGAATTGGAACGGGGAGTTAAGGACGGTAAAATCACCTACCGCTCGTCAATACCAGAGATAAATATTCAGGCTGGATTTAATCAGTACAGTTCCAAGTACCGTGGAAATAAGAATGTGGAATTATCATATATGTGTTCTTTATGGATATCTTTTGTTCCGAAAGGAAATTGGGCTGATGTAATGAGCCTGAAAATAGAGATTATCCCGGATGAATTCCCAAACAATAAACTGATTTTTTCACCCCGAGGATAATTTTCGTTTTGCTTCGCCTTTTGTGCTATAAGGCGTACGAACCTAATAACCCATAAGTAGGTTCGCCAGAGTTCCAAAGTCGGTTTACAGCTACATCAAAAAAGGGCACGACGGTCAACAACGGCTATCGCACCCTTTCTTTTCATGCTGATTTCCAAACAATCCGGATTGCGTAATCGGTTGATATATTAAGCTGCATAGCCATGCCTTCCTTACTTAACTTATTTTTTGGATGGATATATACGCCAATTATCTTCTGTTTGTAACAGTACTATCGAAGCCCAACGCTTTACCTTTTCGGGATACGAACCAAAGATTCACCTTGAGCGAACCGGAACGCTGTCCATTATAAGCATTTCTTCACATTTGTCTCCTAATGTGTATATTAGTCAGCGATAACTGTTCATGAAGCCCTTTGCTTTATGCGGCTTACGACTCTGCCGGCTGGCGGGCTTTCATAAACAGGTCAATATCTTCAACGATATATTGCTGTCCGGTGGAGTGTAGCACGTCATAAAATGATTCGATGTAATCAAACACACCGTATTTGTTGAATACATCAAGTACGGACGCTCCGTTCATGTTATGTGTTGACTTGTAACTCTCCAGACAGAAAATCTTAAATTCAAGTGTTTTACTCATTTCTTTCACCTCAATACTCCGGCAGTTCAAGCTTTCCGGTTTGTTTTTCCTCTAAATAGAGGTCATATAACTTTTCCGTGCTGTACTGCCACACCTTGGTTTCCTCTTTTTCCAGGGCTGCGTATAGACCGGAACGGTACAATCCCGCTATTGCCGCATCTTCCGTAAGGTTCGTTTCCTCTGCAATTCTATCCGTTAAATGGGATATTATAATCGGAATGATTGAATCAAATTTCAATTTATCCATTGCTGTGCCTCCTTATATCTGCTGTACATCTGCGTATTTACAGAAATCCAGCGACTTCGTTGTATGAAACAGGATCTGGTCATATAGTGTTTCTACCTTCAGTCTTTTAATGGTTTCCTCCCTGTCCAAGACACCGGTTTCAAAAAGCTTCACTGTCGCATATACATTATCATCCGCAACTGGGCCCAGTACCATGTCATAAGCGGTTCCCATGTTCCTGCCGCTGCGGCATGTGCAAATGAAATCAAGCCATTTGCCATCAACCTCCTTAAATTCGATTACATGAAGGTCTTTTCCGGCCTGTTCCAGATCTAATTCATAAATGGTTATGAACTGGCTGCCGGAGTTCCGGCGCACGCTTACCCGCTGCGCCCACCGCACCGCCTGTTCATAATTTGATGTGGTATAGAAGCCCTCCCCGAAGTCCAGCAGTCTGTTTGCCGCCAGGATCTTAGGGGTTTTAACAACCACATCGCTTCCGTGATATATTCTCATTTGATCACCTCAAGCGTTTTTTGAATTTCAGCATGTTCCTTGTTTAATTTTGATAACATAGCCTCGAAATGTTTCCGTTTCGTGGTCTGTTCGCGTACCCGGTCTACTTTTTCGGATTCTTTTCCGATATAATCCGATAAGACCTTTGGACCGTTTCTATATTGCAGGTAGTAATAGATATTATTCCCTGCTTTTTTTGCCACAACGGATCCTTTGGGTAACGCAGGTATCTGATTCCTGTAATACTCCCGCATATATTCATTGCGCGAACGTTCTTTTTCCAACATAGTCTTGATTAAACTCATTTCTTCTACCTCACCCATATTATACCCTACAATCAAGCGAAAAGTCAATATAATGTAGGATAATAGCCAGGGTTGTTTCATAAAAGTTTTCATGAAGCTTTATAAAATAAGAAGCTGATATCTATAGGCATTCCGGCCTTAGATACCAGTATATGAAAAAGATTTTTCTGAAAAAGCGCAAAATTCCCCTTCCAGCCTTTACAAGCTCAAAAAAATTTATTATATTTAAGGTGTCAATAAAAACTTGCAATTCCGCTGAAGACATATTCTTCTATTAAAGAATGGTCATCAGCAAAACGATCTATCATTTC
>Ga0153929_1000110_pt1 | contig 35481 bp, 31 predicted proteins | sample TSNJ013MetaG_FD_104689 | JGI IMG/M metagenome (GOLD analysis project Ga0153929, IMG submission 104689) | Attine ant fungus gardens microbial communities from New Jersey, USA - TSNJ013 MetaG | ecosystem: Host-associated > Fungi > Mycelium > Unclassified | place: USA: New Jersey, Wharton State...
CCAATCTGGTGGTATGTGGCACCGACAATTATTCATACATTTCTGGAAAGCTATGATTTTTCGGGAAAGACAATCGTGCCGTTTGCTACTTCCGGGGGAAGCAAGATGGGAAAAACGGATGAAGTTCTTCATGCTCTTTGTCCTGAAACTGTTCACTGGAAAGAGAGCAAGCTTTTAAATGGCAGAATAAGCCAGGATACCCTGTCAGATTGGATTGACAGACTGCATATATAAGAAAAGATGAAAGCATCAAAAAATCAGGGTATCGGTTATTATCCGGTAGCCTGCATAGTTTATACTCCGTTTACATATACGCTTGTAAGCACTCTACTTAAAAATGAAGGCTTTGATACATGCGAGGCGGTTGACGGACGTGATGCGCTCCAAAAGCTCAGTGAAGAAAAAATAGACTTGTGCGTTCTTGATATTATGATGCCGAATATGGATGGCTTTGATTTTTGCCGGAACGCTCGTCATTATTACGAGGATATGCCTATTCTAATGCTGACGGCGAAAGGTGAAGTCAGTCAAAAAGTCAAAGGATTTGAACTTGGAACAGACGATTATCTGACAAAGCCGTTTGAGGCGGCGGAGTTGATCGTTCGTGTCAAGGCATTGCTTAAACGGTATAAAATAAATTCGTCAAAAATTGTTCGGATTGGCATATTGACAATGGATAAAAACAGCTATGCAATCATGTTTGAAAATGAGAAAATGGATATTCCTATGTAAGGGTATACAAAAAGGAGGTTTATGTAGGCAACAAGGCTTGGAATAATCGGGATGCTTCAGTGAGCAACAGGCTATCAGCGATTTACGATGCCGATCGCATAGGCTTGAGAATATTCTTACTGTACCGGTAGAAACCTCTTGACAATACTAACGGTACCGTTTATACTTTGTTCAAACGGTACCGTTAATATATTTTAAGGAGGTTATCTCTATGAACAACGAACTTTACGAGAAGCTGACGAGGCTCCAATGGCTGTTGCATATACAGCAAATGGACGATTATCGTCAAGGCGGTCATCTGGCAGACACCACGCGGGGGCAAGGAAGGATTCTCGCCGCACTTCAAATGCGGGACGGCGTCAGCACAAAGGATTTATCCTATCTCCTGGGACTGGCGGTTTCTTCGCTCAACGAGTTTCTTTCCAAACTCGAAAAAGGCGGCTACATCACCCGTGAACCGTCGGAGCAGGATAAGCGCGTCATGCTGGTGAAACTGACCGAAAAAGGCAAAACTCAGCAAGCGCAGCCGGAGGACAGGGCGGACTTGGGCGATATTTTTGATTGCCTGTCTGCTGAGGAACAAGCGGGGTTCGGCACATATCTCGATAAAATCATTGCGGCTTTTGGAGAAAAACTCGGATTCGATGACGAAACTCTTGAGTGGCTGAAGGCAGCGAATGCGGAGCGCGATAGACTGTTTGCCGAAGGCCGCGGCTTTGATCCTCACAACTTTCGCGGTGGTTTTGGCAGATTCCCAAACAGAAGCGGATTCCCGCATGGGCGCGGTGGTTTGGGCCGGGAACATAATCATGACCACCATGACAAACGAGGAGGTGGATTATAAAGATGAAAATCATCGGATTTAGCGCAAGTCCACGTAAAGAAGGCAATACCGCGTGGACAATAAACAAAATCCTCGAAGGCGCAAAAGAGCGGGGTGCCGAAACCCAGGCATGGTATTCAAACGAACTTGATATTAAACCGTGCAAAGGCTGCTTAGGCTGCGTTCAAAGTGACAGGTGCATAATCAATGATGATATGCAAACGCTTTATGACGCACTTGAGCAAGCCGATGCCCTCATTCTCGGTGCTCCGATTTATATGGGTCAGATGAGTGCACAGGCAAAGATATTCACCGACAGGCTGTTCGCACAAATTACTCCGCGATTCTCTCCGCGTTTCAAAGGAAAAAATGTCGGGAAAAAGCTGATCCTTGTGTTTACCCAGGGGAATCCCGATCCCGGTATGTTCCAAGTGTATTTTGATTATACAAAAAGCATGTTTCAGTTGTTGGAATTTGATGTTAAGGAGGTGCAAGTCGTTGCCGGTATGCGAAATGAATCGGCGCATGAAAGAAAAGAGCTGCATACTGCCTTGAAGAATGTCGGTTCATTATTGGTTTTTGAATAGATACGCTAAGGAGTAAAAAGTATTGCATTATTTGAATGGAATGATTATAATGATTTCATGGAAACAATTTGGAAACAGAAAATCAGTAAGCCAAAATAATCTATGTAATTGACACACTGCTGGACTTACCGAGTTTGAGTAGTGGATAGCGTGAATATGATGTATAATGGCAGGCAGTCTTCTGGATTACCTGCTAATTTATATTATTCGTATTCAAAACCATTTGCTGTTCAATCTCGTGGTGAAGCGCCTGAATAATATCTGCCTTTATGGTGAAAAACCAATATAAAAGAAAGTGTATGAAAAATGAAAAAAATTTCCCTGGAAAAAATTCACCAAAAGCACCCTCAGAAAACTTATTTAGAGCTGTATGATTATATTCTGAAACACATGGAAGCAGGTGATATAAAGCCTGTGAAAAAATCGGGTACAAACGGTAAGAAACCAGCATTATTTCTGGAATATTGGATTGCGGAGGAAAAAAAGAAGCGTCCGGACCACCTTTATATCGAGGAACTTAACTTTCAATTGTCACCACTCTTATCAAATGATTATTACCTGTCACACCTGGAACGATATGAACAGGATAGAAAATGGGTGTTATTATTGGACTCCTTTATAAAGAAGCATAGAGATCGAATTCAGATTCCGGTATCCTTAAATGAGAGGAGTTTTGAAATTTGGCATAGAGAGAAATTTCTGCAAAAAGAACAGGGAAAAAAGATATTAAATCGATGTGGGATGGAGCTTCAGGATTTGAATTTATATGAAACAACAGAGCCGCTGGCTTATTATGTGCAAAATCGCGAGACACCGCAGAATTTATTAATAGTAGAAAATAAAGATACATTTTACAGTATGCGCAAACACCTGTTAAGCGGCAGTCAGAAAATACTTGATCTGGAAGCAGGAACATTGATTTATGGAGCCGGTAAGGGGATTTTGCGTTCTTTTCGGGATTTTGTTTTCTGTGTGGAACCATACATGCAGGAAGAAAGTAATCAGATATATTATTTTGGGGATTTGGATTATGAAGGAATCGGTATTTATGAAAATTTAGCACAGTTATTTGCTGCATCAAAAGAAATTATTCCTTTTATTCAAGCATATGAAATGATGCTGGATAAATCAAAACAAATTGTGCGGTTGCCGGAAACCAGGGAACAGCAGAATCGTAATATATCTTCTTTATTCTTTTCTTATTTTACCGCAGAGCAGGTTCATGCCATGAAAAATATTCTGGAGCAAGAGCTTTATATCCCACAGGAAATACTTTCAATCAGTGATTTTTAGTCAAATAACAAAAACCGTTCCCATTCCTGCACATGGCTCATTGCTCGCGGAAAAAGACGGAACAGGAGGCGCTATGCAGCATGAATTTCTAAAACAATTCCCACGGAGAATGAAGAATGTGGGACGTTATATGATTCTGGTGCAGAACAGCATACAGAAGACAACCTGGAAACAATATGGCTTTATGAAAGCAGATGAACAGATCAACATGATATTTGCAGTCATGTTGTATATTATGGAGCAGTCCCTGAAAGAAGAAAACTGTACGGCGGACGACATTGGTGCTTATATCGATACGGTGAATGTTCAATATTTTGAAAAGCCCATGTCCTATGAGAATTGTAAGGATTTAGGGGACTTTATTGTCAATGTCATTCTTTCTAACGAAGGAAAAGCGATGTATTTTGATGGATATGATTTTGAGACAAAGGCTTATCATATTTTACATATCAGTTATGTGGCCAATAAAATTGTTTATTTGAATTCGGATATTAAGAGGACGTCCTATTACTTGACGGATGACGGTTACAACTTATTGCTCTCTACTTTAGAAATTGAAAATAACATGAAGGTTACCATTCATGAGATGATATTTAAAATGCATTTGGAAAAACAGAGCTATGATAAGGCAGTAGATGAGATTAAAAATGTCTTTAACCTCTTACGTATTCAATTGCAGAAAATTCAGGAGGCAATGGGGAAAGTTCGGAGAAACGCACTTAACTACTCTGTGGCGGATTATCAGGAGATTCTGGAGGAAAATCTGGAGACGATCAGCGAAGCGAAGCATAAGTTTCAGAATTACCGGGAAATGGTAAAGTCCAGAGTACAGGCATTGGAGGAAGAGAATATTAATGTAAAGCGTCTGGATGCAAAAGAGGAAGAAAAATTGGGAAATCTTCACATCATTGAAAGTTATTTAAACCGGACCATTGATGAGCATCAGAAGATCCTGAACAGCCATTTTGATTTGAAAGCTTTATATACCAAAGAGTTGGAAGCGCTTTCACAGATGTCGTTGATTAAACGATTCTCACTGAGAAATGAATTGTACGATAAAATCATGGAGAACCCGTCCGGTTTGGAACTACTGGATTATTTCCTGCGTCCTCTCTTTAAGCGGGATGCAGATAAGATTTATAACCTGAATAAGTCCATGGAACTTCAGCGCCCGGTACGAAAAAAGCAAGAGGAAGAGACAGGAGAGCTGCTGGATTTTGATGAGGACAGTTATCAGCAGGAAATAGAACAAAAACGCCGGGAAAAGTTGAAACATTATGAGGGATGCCTGTCCTGTTTATTAGACGTTGCACTTCAGACAGGAGAAATTTCATTGTCAGAGATCAGACAACAGCTGGACAGACCCTTGGTGGCCGAGGTGGATTTGCAGATGGAGCAATTGATTCCAAATGTAGAGATTTTCAAAGAAATTATGGTCGAATTAATTAAAACCAGAGAAATCGATATTGCTGCTTTGCAAAAAGAGCGCAGTGAATATATCAGTGAGCATACGGCGGATTTTCAATTGAATGAAATGCTGTTAAATCTGATCGAAAGTGAACCGCACCGAAGTGGTATCAAAAAGATTGAAGCATACCGGCTAGAGGATGGTAACGATGTGGTGTTTGAACATGTAAAAAATGAGGACGGACAGGGACGGAGCATACGCTGCTCAAATGTTCTGATTCGTACGGTACAGGAGGAAAGCAGGCATGGCATATGAGATGGATGACATAAGAACCAGTCAGGAAATTTTTTACTATCTGTTGGAAAACAGGGAATTGAAGGAAGAAGATGAAGCCTGGTATTATAAGGCCTATACGGAAAATGAGCATATTCAGAATCTGGTGAAGTCACAAGGCACCGCCTCAGACAGTACGATTGAACGATATGGAAATGTGATCTATCTCATTCCCAAAGAAGAAAACAGCTTTTTGGGATTTTCGAAAGCGGAACTTAAAAGCGGGTTATGTAAGTCCAACGCCACCGATAAAGATTATTACCTGTCGCAGTTTGTGATTCTGACTCTTTTGGTTGAATTTTATGACGGACAGGGCAGCAGCAGCAAATCAAGAGAGTACATACGTGCAGGAGAATTGCAGAACTGTATTTCCGCCCGGCTGAAGGAAGGCGCAGACGGTATGGATGAAGAAGCGGAAGAACGGGAAGGCATAGCATTTTCTAATATGCTGGAGGCCTACGAAGCGCTGCGTTCCGATGAAAAGGGTTCCCGTGCCAGAACGACAAAGGAAGGATTTCTATATAATATTCTTAATTTTCTGCAAAAGCAGGGTCTCATTGAATATGTGGAAGAGGATGAAATGATTAAAACGACCAAAAAGCTGGATAATTTTATGGATTGGAATCTGCTAAACCAGAAAAACTTTCAGAGAGTCAAACGCATACTGGGGGTAGCAGAATGAGTAAAATAAATGCAGTTCGCTTCATTAATCTTAACTACAATAACAATTCTATCCGGATTAGTGATGAGGTATTTCAGCTGAATGGAGAAAGCACCCTGCTGTCTTTGCGTAACGGAGGCGGTAAGTCGGTGCTTGTGCAGATGATGACAGCACCTTTTGTACATAAGCGCTACCGGGATGCCAAGGATCGCCCCTTTGACAGCTATTTTACAACGAACAAACCGACTTTTATACTGGTGGAGTGGGTGTTGGATCAAGGGGCAGGCTCTGTATTGACAGGTATGATGGTACGCAAAAGCCAGGAAATCTCAGAGCAGCAGGCGGATAGTCTCGAAATCATTAATATTATAAGTGAATATAAAGAACCATGCGGGCGGGATATCTATCATCTTCCGGTAGTGGAGAAGACCGGGAAAGAATTGATTTTGAAAAATTTTGGAACCTGCAGACAGCTGTTTGAATCATTTAAGAAAGATCATAGAAATAGTTTTACTTACTATGATATGAATAATGCTGCCCAGTCCCGGCAATATTTCGAAAAGCTGAAGGAATATCAAATTGATTATAAAGAATGGGAAACAATCATCAAGAAGGTGAATTTGAAAGAGTCCGGTCTGTCCGATTTGTTTGCAGACTGCCGGGACGAAAAAGGCCTGGTTGAAAAATGGTTTTTGGATGCAGTAGAAAGTAAATTGAATAAAGACCGTAATCGAATGAAGGAATTTCAAACGATCGTAGAAAAATATGTAGGTCAATACAAAGATAATCAATCAAAGATAGAGCGTCGGGATACGATTCGGCTATTTAAAGAAGAAGCGGGAAATATTCAGGAGAAAGCACAGGATTATCTGGAAGCAGCCAATCGGGAAAAAGACATGGAGAACCGGATTGCGAATTTTATCAAAGAGTTAGAAGAACTGGAACACAGTGCAAGAGAAGAAAAAGAAGCGAAGGACCTGGAGAGCAGTGCACTGGCCGAAGAAATTACTTATATGGAATATGAGAAATTATCACAGGAAATTCATGCTTTGGCGGAGAAAGAAAGATACCATACCAGTAACCGGGATATGATCGGTATGGAACGTGATGATTTGGAACGGGAATATAATGAAATTCAGCGCCTGTTGAATCTGTATGCTTGTGCAAAGTGTCAGGAAGAACTAGACGAAGAGCAAAGGGATTTTAGCCAGGCGCAGCAGCGTTTGGCAGTATTTGAACGGCAGGAGGAGGAACTGGAACCGGAAAGGCAGAGTCTGGGATATGGATTAAAGAGGTATTATCAGGAACAGATTAAAGAAAATCAGGGGCTGGAAGAGCAAAAGAACCAGCAAATGCAGAATACCCTGAAGCAGATAAAGAGCCAGAAGGAAAAGATACTGGATCTGAAAAACCAGCAAAAGGAAACAACACGCCAGATTGGGGCAACTACTGCAGAGATTCAAGGGTTTAATGAAAAAGAGAGCAATTTTAACAATAAGTATCATGAAGATCTGAACCGTAATATTTTAGGAGAATACGAACCCGGTGAACTGGATATCCGTATGCGGAAATATGAAAGCAGGCTGGAAGCATTACAAAGAGAACTGCGTAATGATAATAAACAGTTGGAACAAAGCAGAGAGACAATGAAAACAGCACAGCGGGCTTTGCAGGACAGCACAGCGGAATCTATACGTACCCAGGGAAAGAAGCTGGAAATTGAAAAGGAGCGTAATCAGCTTGAGGAAGAACTTCGTGTAAGAAAATCAATTCTCCGTTATTTTGACAAAACAGAAGATGAGCTATTTGAAACAGACGCCATTCTCACGGCGGCAGAGCGTAAGTTACAGGAAATCTCATCGGTAAAAAGACATCTGGAAAAGGAAGAGGATGAGCTGCAAAAGGAATACATTCAGCTAACGCAAGGAAAAGTACTGGAACTGCCGAAGGATTTTGAGGAATTATTAAATGAGTTGGGACTTCATTATGTTTTCGGGATGGATTGGCTAAAGCGTAATGAATATTCCGTACAGCAGAATCAGGAACTGATTCGCCGGATTCCATTTCTGCCTTATGGATTAATCTTGTCTCATCAGGAGTTAGAGAAGCTGTCCGAATATGGCAAAGAGGTATATACTTCTTTTCCGATACCGATCATTATCAGGGAAACTCTGGAGGCGGCATCCGCCGGTGGAGACGGAAATATCATTCATTTTTCCCAGGTCAGTTTCTACGTATTTTTTAACGAAAATCTTTTGGATGAAGAAAAGCTGACACAGTTAGTAACAGAAAAAGAAGAACAATTAAAGAAAAAACAAACTACCATTGCGATTAAAAAGACCGAATATGAAAATTATTTTGAAAAGAAAGAACGAATCAGGAATCAGCGTATAAATAGAAAGCTTTATGAAGAGACGGAAGAAAATTATCGTCATGTAGAGGAAGAACTGGTTCACTTAGAAGATACCATTCGCAGGAAAAATGAAGAAATTTTAGAATTAGATCATGACATTACGATGTTGAAAGATAAAATTCAAAAGGCGGACAGGGAACGGGATGGCCAGATGCGTTCTCTGGAGGCCTATCGGGAACTCTGCGCCAGTTACGAAATTTATATGGAACAGAGAAGACAGCTGGAAAAACTGCAAAAACAGATAAAGCGGGCAGAAGAACAAGACAAACTGGCAGCCGGTTTGCTGGAAAAGCTGGAAGAGGAAAGATGGACACTGCAGTCACAATACGATGGAATATTAAGGGATAGGGACTCGTTACAGCGGAGTTATGCAATTTATGCCGATTATGAGGAGCCGAAATCAAGTATGTTGGAGGCGGAAAGTCCCTCTTACCTGTGTTCGGCGGAAAGTTTTGATCACAAAATAACAAAAGAACAGATTACAGATATGGAGGCAAGGTACCAGGCAATCACTTCTCAAATTTCCGCTACATTAAAAGACCTGGAGGAGCAGGTCAAAAATGCTCGGAAACGATATGAGAAAGTAAAAGAGGAACTGCATGAAAAATCTGAAAAATATCATGTAAATCAAGATGAATGGAAGATGTTGTCCTATATTAAGAGAGAGGAACGTCATCAGGAAAGTTTGTTAGAAGATAAAAGGATCAAGATCAAAATAAAGGACACGGGGTGGAATGCAGAAGATAAAAATGCAGCGATTGTGACACAGCAGATAAAAGAACGAAAACAGACCTTGCAGCAAAAATTTGCGAAAGAGGAACCAATTCCTAAAGCAGAAATCAGGACATTGGATTTTGAGGCCAGAATGAACGAACTGAAGTATCAGAAGATGGAATTAATGAAACAACAAAAAGAATGGGAGGACAGACTTCATAATTATGAAGATCATCTGCTTGCTTTATCGGAATATTCCCATTTTCCGGTTGTAGCCCAGATCACATTCGAGAAAAATTTGAAGGATTTGGATAAGAAAGAGCTGCGGAATTTCAAGGGGATACTGATTCGCAACTACAAGGAAGAAACTCAGGGAAAATTGGATAGGAAAGGGCAGTTGGAACAACTTTTGAATCAAATCGTAAGAAAAGAAGAATTCCAGGAAAATTTTTACCGGAAGCCATTGGAATCCTTACTGGAACTGACGTATGATGCCTCTCAGGTAATCAGCCAGCTAAGCACGACTGTTGAATCCTACAACCGGCTGATGGAAAAGCTGGAAGTAGATATTTTTATGGTGGAAAAGGAAAAACAAAAAATTGTGGAAATTTTGGGTGACTATATCGAAGAGGTACACTTAAATCTTGATAAAATAGACACTAATTCTACCATTACAATTCGGGAGCGCCCAATTAAAATGCTGAAGATCCAACTTCCTGATTGGGAAGAAAATGAAAATCTTTATCAGGTCAGATTGCAGGACTTTATTGATGAGTTAACCGAAAAGGGAATTGAGATATACGAACATAATGAAAATGCTCAAGAATATTTCGGCGCCAAAATGACCACCAGAAATTTATATGATACGATTATTGGTATCGGAAATGTACAGATTCGCTTATATAAAATCGAAGAGCAGCGTGAATATCCGATTACATGGTCGGAGTGCGCCAAAAATTCCGGTGGGGAAGGATTTCTCTCCGCATTTATTATACTTTCCAGTCTGTTATATTATATGAGAAAAGACGATTCTGATATTTTTGCAAATAAAAATGAGGGAAAAGTATTAGTGATGGATAATCCATTTGCCCAGACAAATGCGGCTCATTTATTGAAGCCTCTGATGGATATGGCAAAAAAGACGAATACGCAGTTGATATGTCTTTCAGGTCTTGGAGGGGAATCCATTTATAACCGCTTTGATAACATCTATGTTTTAAATCTGATTGCTGCCAGCTTGCGTAATGGGATGCAGTACTTAAAGGTAAAACATTTACGTGGGAGCGAAGAGGAAACAATGGTTGTATCACAGATTGAGGTTCAGCAGCAATTGACTTTGTTTTAATGCAGCACTGAAAGGTAAATTTATTTCCTTAAAATATGCACCCGTATTAGATGAATGCCTTGACAAAGTTATAAATAAGTTTTAAATTATACCCGTTACTATTTGTGCCGCCGGCTTCGGCGGCGGAATGGAGATTGCCATGTATAAAGTTGCAATAATTGATGAAAAAGGCGGGTGGGCAGAAGAAATACAAAATCTATCTATATGGAGTACAAGAGATGATTTTAAGATCATTGCAGTCATAAAAGAAGAAACATTGTTTTATATTCACGAAAACAATATCGAGATTGCATTTATTGTACTATATAGTACTGGCATACGGCAGATTGAATATTTAAAAAAGCTGATAAAGGAATGCAGAGATACCTATTTCATTGCAATTTGTACGAATACAGAATTTTCATTTGTCAGAACCATATTCCGTATCGGTGTTTATGACTACCTCTTATATCCGCTAGTAGAAAAGGAGTTTGCAGCAACCTTTAAACGATTGGAAAAAGATTATTATAGCAAGTTTATTAATACGGCCGTATTGAATAAAATAGATGCTTTAATTGAAAATATATTTCATGGGGGCGGGGACGAAAGTATCATATGTGAGGATATTATAGAAGAACTTTACCGGGATGAAAATAAAGACATAACGGTCAAGCAAATATCTGTAGAAAATGCAAAAGAAAAAATATATTTAGATATGATTCAAAAAAAGCCGTGGCTAGAAAAATTTATATGGGATCAAAAATTTTTATATAATAATGAGTTTATCATAAAAGAAAAAAATTTAATTATGCAAGAATGGAAAAAAGATTTTGCCGAGGTAGCAGGAGTTATAAAAAAGTATCAGATGCTGGATTATAAATTGATTTATCATATTGGGAAATATATTGTTGTTCATGTGGATGAAAAATTATCGCTGGATGATTTGGCTCAGAATGTATTTTTGAATAAAAGCTATATCAGTCACATTTTCAAAAAGGTATCTGGTATTTCATTAATAGATTTTATGATAGATGTGAAGATGGATCGGGCTAAAATCCTGCTGCTGGATGGAAATAGAAAAATATATGAAATTGCAGAGCAAGTAGGTTATAATGACGTGGAGTATTTCCGAAAAACATTTAAAGAAAAAACGGGTATTTCTCCAAGTGAATACAGAAAAAAGCAAAATATTTTCGGGGTTTATACTTAAAATTCTATATGACATTTTAATCTCATTATTGTTTATAATAGACTTGTAATTAGCAAAGGCGCATACATTTGTATGTGCTTTTTTTACTTTACAGAAAATTGGCAGAAATCAAAGGAGAAGAATATGATTAAGAAATTTGAAGAAGCAGATAAAGAACAGATATTTAAGGATTCCTTACGGTATTGGAATACAGGGAAAACACAGGAGTGGTTAGATCTTGGTATCAATTTTATTATGGGTGACAGAGAAGGCTATTATTTTTGCGACCTGGATGGGAAACACCTGATGGATGTTCATATTAATGGCGGTACCTATAGTCTGGGACATAGGAATCCGGAAATTATCGAAGCCCTTACGGAAGGATTAAAACAGTGTGATATTGGAAACCATCATTTTCCGTCTGTGGTTAAGGCAGCACTTGCGAAGGAAGTGGCAAAGGTTTCACCGGAAGGACTTACTCATGTAATTTATGGCTCGTGTGGTGCGGAGGCAGTTGATTTAGCTCTCAAATCAGCAAGAAATGCAACAGGACGTAAAAAGATTATTTCAATCCAAAATTGTTACCATGGTCATACGGGGCTGGCGGTCACTACAGGCGCAGACCGTTTTGCAAAAATTTTTCTTGCTGAGCGCAGTGAAGAAGAAAATGTAAAAGTTCCATTTAATGATATAGATGCGATGGAAGAAGCATTGTTAAAGAATGATGTCGCTTGCATTATCATGGAGACTATTCCCGCCACATGTGGTTTTCCAATGCCTGAAGAGGGGTATTTACCTGCGGTAAAGAAGTTGTGTGAAAAATATGGCGCACTTTATATTGCCGATGAAGTACAGACAGGATTGATGCGCAGCGGAGAAATGTGGGCGATTACCACTTATGGGGTTGTACCGGATATAATCGTGACTTCCAAAGGATTCAGTGGAGGAATTTATCCTATCTCCGCAGTTATTATGAATGACAGGGCATCACAATGGATTCGGCAGGACGGCTCAGCGCATATGGCTACTTTTGGAGGAAGCGAATTGGGATGTATCTGTGCATTAAAGGTCTTGGAAATTCTGCAAAGAGAAGAAACAAAAAAGAATATAACATTTGTTTCGGAGTATTTACGAGCCGGACTTGAGAGGATTAAAAAAGAACATCCTCAATATTTTGTAGAAATCCGGCAGAACGGAACCATTATGGGATTAAAATTCCATGGGGTAAAGAGTGCAGTTGCGGTTATGCAGTATCTGTACAATGAAGGGGTTTGGGCTATTTATTCTATGAATGATCCAAGTGTACTCCAATTTAAGCCAGGCCTTTTATGTACGAAGGAATTTTGTGATGAGTTGCTAGAAAAGATGGGAAGCGGAATCAGAAAAGCGGCAATGGATGTCTAAAACCAGACAAGAGAGGTGATATATATGGGATTATCGGAAAATATAGAAATGTTTAATGAAATCGCAGGAGAGTCTTTGAAAAAATATGGGTTCGAATATTCTCATCAAACTGAGCTACTGCAAATATCTGAAAACATCACATATCTGGTTAGAAATAAAATCAATCATAGGAAAGAATTCGTTTTGCGTTTGAGCCGTCCAGGATATCATACGGTATCAGAGTTAAAGGCGGAACTTATATGGATTCGGGAAATTCAGGAATATACACCACTTATTGTTGCACAACCAGTGCCGGCAACAGACGGTATGTATGTGAAAACAGTACAGGCTGAAAACAAAGGCGAATCTTATACTTGTGTTATGTTTGAATTTCTGCCCGGAAAAGCACCAGACGAATCAGACAAAAAAAATGCACTGAAGGAATTTGAAAAATTAGGTGAAACTACCGCATATTTACATAGACAATCCAAAATGTGGAATAGTGCCCATGAATTAAAGAGATTTACGTGGGATTATGATACGATGATTGGAGAGCAGGCGCGTTGGGGAAAATGGCAGGATGCCAGGAATATGACACCGAAAGCTTTGAAGCTTTTAGATAGAACATCTCAGGTTATTAAAAAAAGGCTGTTTATTTATGGAAAGGATTCAAAAAAATTCGGACTCATCCACGCAGATCTACGTCTGTCGAATCTACTTGTAGAGGATGAACAAATCAAAATCATTGATTTTGATGACTGTGGATTTGGATGGTACATGCATGACATGGCGACTGCCGTAAGTTTTATTGAAGACAAAAAAAATACGCCGGAATTATTGGAAGCCTGGAAAACGGGATATTCAAGAATCGAACATTTAAGCAAGGAAGATGTTTCTGAAAAGGATACCTTTATAATGCTAAGAAGATTACAACTTCTCGCCTGGCTTACCAGTCACAGTGACAGTGATCCGGCGAAGGTGCTAAGTGTAGATTTTTTAGAAGGAACGATAAATCTGGCAGATAAATATATGAGAAAATTTGGCTGATGAAAAGGGGTTGGCTGACATGAAAGAAGAAATGATTATGAGTGCCGGAATCGATATTGGAACTTCAACCACGCAATTAATTTTCAGTAAAATGCTTATAAGGAATGTCAGTGGATTTGGGAAAATACCACAGGCAGAGATCATTTCAAAAGAAATTGTGTATAAAAGTGATATTTATGTTACTCCATTACTTTCGGAAGATGCCATTGACGGTGAGAAAGTTCGTCATATTATTGTGAGTGAATATGAGAAAGCAGGCATACGTCCGGAAGATTTGACGACTGGGGCGATTATTATTACCGGAGAATCATCCAGAAAGAAAAATGCGAGAGAAGTGGTTGAATCATTGGCCCAAATGGCTGGCGATTTTGTAGTGGCGGAAGCAGGTCCCGAACTGGAAGCTGTTCTGGCGGGAAAAGGTGCAGGTGCGGGATTGCTGTCGAAGCAAGCCGGAAAAGTAGTTGCAAATTTAGATATAGGAGGCGGGACAACGAATATTTGCTACTTTGAAGAAGGAGAAATTCTGGATACCGCATGTCTGGATATAGGCGGTCGGTTAATCCGAATTCAAGATGGTAAAGTAATATATATTTCTTCAAGGCTTAGGAAGCTGCTGAATTATTCAGGTATAGAATTAATGGTCGGAGAAACAGCAGATAAAAATAAACTATCTCATATCACGGATGTCATGGCGGAGATTCTCGTGGAAGCAATTGGATGGAAACGTAAAAGTATTCGACCGGAGCTGACGAAAACCAATCATCTGATTACAGTTTCTAAAATTCCGGATAGGATCACACTTTCTGGCGGAGTTGCCATATGTATAGATGAAAATAAGAAGGATTTTCAATATGGCGATATTGGTGTATTGTTGGCGAAATCAATAAAAAGCAGAGTGGAATTTTCCGGAACGAAGGTAGAAAAGGCGTTAGAAACCATGCGGGCAACCGTGATTGGTGCAGGTAATTTCAGTATGAGGATATCGGGCAGTACAATTGAGTATACGATCCAGGATTTTCCACTGAAAAATATTCCAGTGGTTAAATGGAAGTTGGAAAAAACAGAGGACATAGAACAAATGGAGGAGAATATGGCAAAGGCGGCGTTTCTTTTTGACCATGAGGAACATTCCGGCCAACAGATTGCATTTGCCATGAAAGGTCTGGGGTGTCCTTCTTTTGTGCAAGTACAATGTATAGCAGAAAGATTCAGCAGGCAGTTTGATACGATGTTTCAGGATGACCGGAAAATGATATTGATGATAGAGCAGGATATCGGGAAGGCACTTGGGCAGGCACTAAAGCGGATAAACAGAAAGAACAGAGATATTGTATGCATTGATGGTATCCGCTGCGATAGTGGCGATTATATTGATTTGGGCAAGCCAATTGTGAATGGAACGGTGATACCGGTTATTGTAAAAACATTGATTTTTAATCAATAGGAGGGTGCGAAATGATACTGAAAACGAAACTATATGGTAAAGTATATGAGTTCAGGGATGTCAAAGATGTTCTTGCAAAAGCAAGTGAACTAAAATCAGGAGACAGGCTGGCTGGTATTGCTGCGGAAACTACGTTGGAAAGAATAGCAGCAAAAGAAGTCTTGAGTGAATTAACGGTAAAGGACATACGGGAAAATCCTGTAATCCCATATGAGAATGATTCGGTAACACGTTTGATACAAGACGATCTGGATGAAGAAGCTTACATTAAAATAGCGAATAAAACGATTGCACAGATGAGAGAATGGATCTTAATTCATACGACTACGAGTGATATGCTGATGAAGGCAAGCGGAGGAATGACCAGTGAAGTCATTGCAGCAATTTCAAAGATCATGGGTAACCTCGATCTGGTCTATGCCGGAAATAAAATAAAAGTAATGACCACATGTAATACAACGATTGGAGAAGACGGAGTATTGGCAAGCCGCCTGCAGCCGAATCATCCGGTTGATGATATAACAGGAATAGCGGCGGCCACCTATGAAGGCTTGAGTTACGGTATTGGTGATGCGGTGCTGGGGGTTAATCCGGCTATTGATACGGAAGAAAACACAAGGGAGGTATGGAACGTTTTAGGGGAAATACGTGATAAATATGCAATACCCACACAGACCTGTGTATTATCGCACGTCACTACACAGATGAAGGTTTTGAGGAGCGGCCTGGCAAAAGCAGATTTATGTTTTCAATCAATCGCAGGTTCTCAAAAGGCATGTGAAGCATTTGGTATTACGACAGATTTATTGGAAGAGGCAAATGCTCTTTTTCATGACAGAGGTTCGGCAAAGGGAGAAAATGTCATGTACTTTGAAACAGGGCAGGGGTCAGAATTATCTTCTTCCGCCCACAATGGGAGTGATCAACAGACTTTGGAATGTAGATGTTATGGACTGGCAAGGCATTATCATCCGTTTTTGGTGAATACGGTAGTTGGATTTATAGGACCGGAATATGTGTATGATACCAAACAGTTGCTGCGCGCGGGATTAGAGGATGTTTTCTGTGGGCATATGCATGGACTTCCTATGGGCTGTGATGCCTGCTATACCAATCACATGCCGGTCGATCAGAACGATAATGAAACGCTGCTTATGCTTCTTGGAATGACAGGATGTCATTATGTTATGGGACTTTCCCAGGCAGATGATATAATGCTTATGTATCAATCTACAGGCTTTCATGATGTGGCGGCTGTAAGAGAATTATTAAAAAAAGAACCAATCAAAGAGTTTAAGGAATGGTTAGAGCAAATGGGAATATGGTCAGAGGGAAAATTGACTGCGAAAGCAGGTGATCCTACCATCTTTTTTAAAAAAAAGTGAAAAGGGGATTTCGTATATGAAAGATATTACAGAAAGAAATATTTCAGAATCTGTCTATTTAGAGCATGCAGAAAACTATGATGAACTATTAAAAATGAAAGAGGCTACGTCTGCAAGAATTGGTATCGGCCATGCAGGGGCGCGATATAAGACGGCGCCCATGCTGCGTTTTGCCGCAGATCAGGCAGCGGCAGCAGATGCGGTTTTTTCAGAAGTTGAGAGGATGGTGGTGGAAAAGCTGGGAGTATTTGAAATACGGACAAAATGTAAGGACAAATATGAAATGATTACCAGGCCGGATTGGGGCAGGGAACTGGAAAAACAGACGCAAAATTACTTATATGAGCATTGCGTACACAATCCGGATGTCCAGTTATATTTTGGTGACGGATTGTGTTCACCTTCAGTTCAGGCGAATGTACCGGATCTTTTGCCTGCGATTCTGCTGGGCCTTCAGGAAAAAAATATTACAGCCGGGACCCCTTTTTTTGTACGATATTGCAGGGTGAATACGGCACGAACCATTGCTGAACTGCTTGGCGCAAAAGTTATATGTGTATTGATCGGAGAACGTCCCGGATTGATCACCTCAGAAAGCATGTCTGCATATATGGCTTACCATGCAAGACCGGATATGCTGGAATCCGAATATACGGTTGTATCAAATATCAGCAGGCATGGTGTTCCGCCGGTTGAGGCAGCGGCTCACATCGTTGATCTGCTGGCGGAAATTTTGGAAAAGAAAAAAAGCGGTGTGGCATTACATAATCTTTGATGAGAAAAGGAGAACTAAAAATAATTGGGGTTATTCCTAAAAATTTTATAGGACATAAAAAATAAAAATTAAGTATAATAGCAATATCTTCAAGAGTTAAAGAAAATGTAAAGGCGCATACGGATCTAAAGTATGCGCCTTTTACTTTTGAAGAGAAACAATGCGAAGAGGCATGGGTCAATGGATTCATGCTTTTTTAGTTATAAAATACTGAATGGAGGATATGGAAATGAACATTGGATCAATTTATTCCTTAAATGGAAAAATCGAAACAGAAGCAATGAGTGTAGTAATGGCACAAATTTTCCCACAAAGTGCAGAGAATATGGAAGATGTGGAGAAAAATACAGACCAGATTCTGGAATGGATGGATCGCGCTGCAGCAGGCTTTCCAGGATTTGATTTATTTTTGTGTCCGGAATGCTGTTTCCAGGGGTATGCACCGGGATTATGGCCGACAGTAGCGATCAAATTAGATGGTCCTGAAATGCGGAGGGTTCAGGATAAATGTAAAGAATTAGGTGTCTGGGGTGTATTTAATCCCTGGATCAAGCCAGATGATGGGAAGTTTATTCAAAATACGGCAGTCATCGTAGACGATAAAGGTGAAATAGTACATACCTACTGTAAAGTAAATCCCTGGATTCCAGGCGAACCTACTTATCCGGGCTGGGACTGCAAAGTTGTGGATGGACCAAAGGGTTCCAGGCTTGCCACAATCATTTGTGCGGATGGAGATTATCCGGAAATATGGCGTGAAGCTGCATATAACGGCGCCAACGTAATCATCCGTATTTCACATTATATGGCTCCCTATGATAATGCCTGGGAGATTACAAATAAGGCAGGCGCATATTGCAACGGAGTATATGTAGTGGCATGCAATTCTGCCGGAATAGATGAATGCTACACGTATTTTGGAGACAGCATGGCGGTGAATCCGGATGGAACTATTTTTGCACAGGCACCAAAAGGGATTCCGTGGCTGTTAAAGGCAGATGTGTATCCTGGAATTATAGACAAAATGAAAGAGGGGGCAGGGTCCAATAATTACCTTTGGCAGTACCGACACAGAGGAGCTTCCTGTCCAGACTACGATGGACTTGGAACGGATCTGTCTATGTATAAGTACATGAAATAATATAATGAAAAAAGAAAAGGAGAAATCAAAATGGCAGTATATACTTCAGATGTACATAATTTTCATAAAGCATTAGCAAAATCAAACGTTCTGTTTCCTGCAGCAAAAGCAGAGATCATGGAAGCATTGGGAGATAAAGAAATTCAAATAGGCTTTGATGAGTTCGTACCGGCGGCGTCTCTGGTAGAAAGAATGATTCCGGAATCATATGAAAATGCAGCGGCATTTTACAATGCCTTTGTGGCGGCTGCCATGGCTGCGCTAAAGAAAGAGATTCATTATTAATTCACAAGTCAGAAAGTTTACGAGGAGGATATTATGAAGAAGAAAATCTTAGCATTTTTACTGATAGGTGCCATGACAGTTGGCATGTCGGGATGTTCAAATTCCGGTAACGCTTCATCTTCTGTTTCTGAAAGCAGCACAAGTTCTTCGAGCAGTACCGGCACAGCAGCAGCTTCGAAAACAGATAAAGATACATTAGTAATTTTAGGTTCTGAAAACTGGCAGGCTACCTTCAGCCCTTTGAAGCATACTTCAACAATGATGCTGCATGCGGAGGCTCTTTCTTTGGATCATTTGTTTAAAATGAACGAAGAAACCCAGGAGGCAGAGCCGTGGCTTGCCACAGAATGGTCCTATGATGATACAAAGACTGTTTTGACAGTGATATTAAGGCAAGACGTGAAGTTTCATGATGGCAGTGATTTTACAGCAGAAGATGCTGCTGCATCCTGTGAGGCTTATTCGGCGGCAGAGAATGTAAGCGGTTCCTGGTGGGCGGATGAGTTGATCAGCAGCGTCGTGGATGATTATACGTTCACAATTACTCCAAAATCCGGTGAACCATTGGGATCTTTGGTTAACATGCTGTGTTCTACGCCGATGATGTCATCCGATGATTTAAAAGATCCGGAAAATACAATGGATAAGGGATATAATGGAACCGGTCCGTTTAAATTTGTGAAATTTGAAAATGATGCGGCTTACTATGATGTGAATGAAGAATATTGGAATGGGGCACCTACGATAGCCCATGTGGAATATAAGTATGTAGCAGATTCAACCACCAGGCTCTCTGCATTGCAGTCGGGTGAAGCGGATATTATTGAACGGGCAGATTCCGATTCGGTTTCTGTACTGGAATCGGATTCCAATACGGAAGTAGTAACATTCCTGACTACCGAGTGTAAACATTTGATTCCAAAGTTCAAAATGGAACCGATGAATGAAGCCATGGTCCGGAAAGCAATCGCATATGCAATTGATTATGACGGCATTGTAAATGACATCATGGGAGGCTATGCAGGAAAAGCCGACAGCTTTATTTCCTCCACAATCTGGGGCTACGCTTCAGTAGAAGGTGTTGGTGAATATGATCCGGAAAAATCCAAAGCGCTGTTGGAAGAAGCAGGATATCCAAATGGCCAGGGTCTGCCGGAATTAAATATATTTACATCCGTAGGTTTTTATCCAAAAACAAAAGAGTATAACGAATATATAGTAGCCTGCCTGCAGGCAGTTGGGATTCAGGCAACCTGTGTCCCGATGGATACATCGGCATGGGGCGATATTTTGTATGATGAAACGCCCTGTTATCTGATTGACTGCGGATGGCAGCCATCCGGAATTGAACCGGAATTAAAATTAAATTCCTGGTATGCGTGCGGACGTATCAATCACTATGAGCCAACAGCAGAATTACAGGATATCATGACACATTTTGGACAGGAAACAGATGATGCAGCAAGAAAGAATATTTTAGCGGAAGAATATCTTACGGCTCTTGCAGATGAAATGCCCGATATTCCGTTGTTCCAGTCTATGGCAATCTATGGCGTCCGCAGTAATGTAAAAGGTCTTGAATTCACCTCCGGAGCGGATTTTATTTTGAATAATGTCACGAAAGAGTAATTTTGTTACATATAAGGAGGAAAACAGGTGTTAGGTACAGTTGTAAAAAGATTACTACAGGGATTGTTTGTTACATTCTGTGTTGTATTTATTAGCTTTGTAATATTAAGAATGATACCTGGTGATCCGGCTAAAGTTATAGCACCCAATGCTACAGAAGAACAGCTTAAAATTATTCGCGATGATATGGGGCTTTCGCAACCAGTGTTGGTTCAGTTTAAAATGTACGCGGAAAATCTGCTACATGGAGACATGGGTGAATCCTATTTTAAAGATGATACAGTTGTAAATGTTATGGCAAAAACGGTTCCACTTTCGCTGATACTGCTTGTATCAGCAGTGGTGGTTTCCATTATTTTAGCATTGATCTTAGGAACGATGGCAGGAATAAACGGTAATACCTGGATTGACCGATTCATTTCCGGTATTGCGGTATTGTTCCAGTCCATGCCGAATTATTGGGTATCTTCGATGTTAATTATTTTATTAAGCGTAAAGGCAGGAATTTTTCCTTCCATGGATTATTCCGGAGCGATTTCTTGTGTACTGCCTACAATTGCGCTTGTTCTTCCCTTAACTGCAGTATTGACGAAAATTGTACGCTCTTCGTTGATAGACAGTTATAGTCAGGAATTTGTAAAGGCGGCCTATGCACGGGGGGTTTCTAAAGTTTCTATTTATGTGAAATATGCCTTACGGAATTCATTAATACCAGTTTGTATTTCCCTTGGCAGCCAATTGGGTTTTTTGGTAGGAAGTATCGTGGTGGTAGAATATGTATTTAGTTTTCCCGGGATAGGGTATACGGTCTTAAATGCAATTCTGCGGCGTGATTATAATTTAGTACAGGCGATTATAATTTTATTCTCAGTGTTCTTCATCGTTATAAATATCATTATTGATTTGGGTACCATTCGTATGGATCCACGTCTTAGAAAAGCGAAAGGAGAATTATAGAATGAAAACAAGGGAAAAAGGGAATCAAAAGGTATCTTTATTCAAATGGATAAGGGGGAACAAATTATTTTCACTTGGGATTGTTATCATTGTATTCTGTATAGTAACTGCAGTTTTTGCTCCTTTGTTTGCTCCATATGATCCACTGACACCCAGCCCTGATTCCAGGCTTACAAAACCATTCTCGGATTTGTTACATATACTGGGGACAGATGCCATTGGCCGCGATATTTTATCCCGCCTGATGTATGGGATCCGGACATCTATCATTATAGGATTTTGCAGTGTATTGTTAGCAGCAGTCATCGGGATCGTTGTGGGTATCATCTCAGGTTTTTGTAGTCCTGGATTTGTTGATGTGATATTAATGAGGGTCACAGATGTACAGATGGGTTTTCCGTTCATCGTTCTGGCAATGATTGCATTAACGCTATTCTCGCCAAATGAAATTTCTATAACCATAGTTCTAAGCCTTGCCTTATGGCCTGCCTATGCAAGAACAGTCCGGTCAAGTGTGCTCCTGCAGAAAGACTGTGACTATATTGTAGCTGCCAGAATCATGGGGGCCAGCAGATGGCGTATCGCAGTGAAATATATTGGCAAAAATTTATTACCTTCGATGCTGCCGCTGTTTCCTCTGGATATTGCCGGTATGATTATTAATGAAAGTTTGTTGAGTTATATGTCACTGGGAATTAATCCGCCGAAAATTTCTCTTGGTAATATTATGGCGGATGCCAGAGGATATATTGCATCAGATTCATGGTATATATTAATTCCTGGTATTCTGCTTGTTATTATGGTACTTGGTTTGAATTTTATCGGCGACAATCTGCAGATACACTTTGATCCGAAACTTCGCAAATAATGATCATCAAGAGAGGAGCTATTTTGCAATGAATCAAGATGTGGAATTAAAAAAATCATATAATTATGATCAGGATATTATTTTGCAGGTAAAAGGTCTGCGGACATATTTTAAAACAGGTTCGAGTAAAATCGTGAAGGCGGTAGAGGGTGTTGATTTTTCTCTGCATCAGGGGAAGGTTCTTGGCATTATTGGCGAAAGTGGTTCGGGGAAGAGCGTAACGGCCAGATCAATACTGCGGATAGTAGAAGCGCCGGGTTATATTGCAGGTGGGGAAGTTCTGTTTAAGGGAGAAGATATATTAAAAATTCCCTCAAGACGGATGCGCAGTATTAGAGGGAATGAAATATCTATGATTTTTCAAGATCCGACAACCTCATTCAATCCATATATGACAATCGGAGCACAACTGATTGAGGCATATAATACACATACACCATCTGGTGTTGAAAAAGCAAAGGCAGAAGCATTACGGGTATTGGATCTTGTTGGGATATCAAAAGGAGAAGAAGTCTTGAAAAAATATCCCTGCGAATTTTCCGCAGGATTCCGGCAAAGAATATTTATCGCAATGTCAATGATTCTTTATCCGGATATCTTAATCGCAGATGAACCGACTACCAGTCTTGGAATTACGATTCAGGCAGAAATCATAGAAGCTCTGAGTGAAGTTCAGAAACAAACGGGGATTTCGATTATTATTATAACACATGATTTTGGAGTCGTTTCACAGTTTTCTGACGATATTTTTGTTATGTATGCGGGAAGATGCGTGGAATCCGCACCAAAAAAGGAATTGCTGCAAAGCCCGAAGCATCCCTATACGGTAGGACTGATACGTTCCGTTCCTTTGCTGGAGGCAAGAAAAACAAAGCGCCTTAAGTCGATTCCCGGATTCCCCCCTGATATGTCTAATGTGCCTTTGGGCTGTCCGTTTGCACCACGATGCGAATATGCACAGGAAATATGCTCAAAAGAAGTTCCTGAATTGAGGGAAGTTGGAGAAAGCCATATGTGTGCATGTCATTATCCTCTTGATTATAATGTGAATGAAGATACAGAATTGGAGTGATGAAATGAAGAACGAAATCGTATTATCCTGTGAAAATTTAAAAAAACAGTATCCAATCAGAAAGGGGATGTTCAATAAAATCGTCGGACAGAAGCGCATTGTAGATCATGTATCACTGGAACTTGAAAAGGGAAAAACGTTGGCATTAGTTGGAGAATCCGGCTGTGGGAAAACGGTTCTTCTACGGGTATTGCTGGGCATTGAAGAAAAAACAGAAGGAACCATATCCTTTAATGGAGAGAATACGGAAAATATGAATAGCCAGGATCTAAAAAACATGAGGGCAAAAATCCAGATGATTTTCCAGGATACGTTAGGCTCTTTGCATCCGCGTATGAGTATTAAGGAATCTCTGGATGAGCCATTGATTTTAAATGGGATCAAAGATCCTGCGGCAAGAGAAAAGACCATCCAGGAAGTGCTAGAACAAGTCGGCTTAGCACAGATGTTCCTGGAGCGCTATCCACATCAGTTGTCAGGCGGACAAAGGCAAAGAGCTGTAATCGCCAGATGTCTGGTAGTCACACCTGAAATTATTTTTGCTGATGAACCGATTTCTGCGCTGGATGTTTCTTTACAGGCACAGGTGATTAATATGTTAATGGACTTACAGGAGCAGTATCATTTGTCTATTCTATTGGTAGCTCATGATCTAGCCGTTGTCCGCCAGATAGCAGACAGAATTATGATTATGTATCTGGGAAATATTGTAGAATCTGCACCAAGCAAAGAAATATATAAAAATGCCGGGCATCCTTATACCAAAGTATTATTAAAAGCAGCACCCAGTATAAAAAAAGGCATAGAAGGAGCGGGATTTGCTATGGATCTAAAACCGGGAGATTTACCGGATCCGGCGAATCCGCCGAAAGGCTGTCCCTTTTGTACAAGATGCACGTTGGCGGATGAACGGTGTATTAGTGATAAGCCAGAACCGGTCATGATATCGGAAGGACATATGGTGATGTGCCATAGAGCAGAATGATCATATCAGGAGGAAGGATTATGGGATTTAGTGGAATTAATACAATGTGGGTACTGATTGGTGCAGCACTTGTATTTTTTATGCAGGCTGGATTTGCTATGTTAGAAACAGGATTTACAAGGGCTAAAAATGCCGGAAACATCATTATGAAAAATCTAATGGATTTTTGCATTGGAACTCCGGTATTTTGGTTAATAGGTTTTGGATTCATGTTTGGAGGAGACGGAGCCCTCATAGGAAGTATCAAGGGGTTTGCTTCCCAGGAAAATTATGGGATTGGTATGCTGCCGGATGGAGTGCCGTTTTTTGCATTTTTGATTTTTCAGACGGTATTTGCAGGGACAGCGGCTACCATTGCTTCCGGAGCGATGGCGGAAAGAACGAAGTTTTCTGCTTACTGCATTTATAGTGTAGTCATCAGCCTGATCATTTATCCTATATCAGGTCATTGGATATGGGGCGGCGGCTGGCTTGAGCAGATGGGTTTTCATGATTTTGCCGGTTCTACTGCGGTACATATGGTTGGCGGTACGGCAGCGTTGATTGGTGCGGCAGTCATTGGTCCGCGTATTGGTAAATATGGAAGAGATGGAAAATCAAAAGCAATTCCGGGACATAATATTCCACTTTCGGCATTAGGTATTTTCATCCTGTGGTTCTGCTGGTTTGGCTTCAACGGTGCATCTACGGTCTCTATGGAGGTATCAGCAATTGAAACAGCCGGGAAGATTTTTGTAAATACCAATCTGTCGGCAGCGGTTTCAGGATGTACCGCAATGATCCTTACCTGGATATTATATAAGAAACCAGATGTATCCATGACACTGAATGGTGTCCTGGCGGGTTTGGTAGCAATTACAGCCGGCTGCGATACCGTATCGCCGCCTTCTGCGGCAATCATTGGAATACTTGCCGGGGTTGTAGTAGTTATCTCAATCAGCTTTATTGAAAAAAAATTGAAAATAGATGATCCGGTAGGCGCAATTGCGGTACATGGATGTTGCGGTACTGTTGGAACCTTATGTGTGGGGCTGTTTTCAGATGGAACAGGAACAAAATGTGAAGGTTTCTTCATGGGAGGAGGAACTGCCCAGCTAGGCATTCAATGTTTAGGTGCGCTCTCTGTTTTTGCCTATGTGGCAATTTGTACGCTTATTTTATTCAGAATACTCAAAAAAACCTGTGGACTTAGGCTGCCTGTTGAAGAAGAAATAGATGGATTGGATGTACATGAACATAATTTAAACAGCAGCTATGCAGATTTTATGTCAACTGATGGAGTCAGCGCCCCTGTCATGAATGTTCCAAAGATAGCTGCAGAATCCTTCGACGTTGTTAAACCGGTCACGCATACAGAAGATGAAGTACCAATATCAAAAATTGTTATTGTAACACGGCAAAGTAAGCTGGATACTCTTTTGCGGGCAATGAATGATATTGGAGTCACAGGTGTGACGATTACCAATGTAATGGGCTACGGATTGCAAAAAGGAAATAGTAAATATTACCGGGGCTCAGAATTAGAAGTAAATCTACTGCCCAAAGTAAAGATAGAAATCGTGATTAGTACGGTACCTGTCAGTAAAGTGCTGGAGGCAGCAGAAAAAGTGCTTTATACAGGAAATTATGGTGATGGAAAAATCTTTATTTATGATGTTAGAAATGTGGTCAAAGTTCGTACGGGAGAGAAGGACGTGGCAGCTCTGTCTGATATAGAGGGAGAATAAGGTTATTGTGCGCTTTGACGTGCGTATAAAAAAAGCGTATTACTCTGCCAAACTGGCTCAAGAGAGTTGCCGAGGAAAACAATGTAAACTATTCCCGTGTCCTTGAAACGGCTCTGATGGATTATCTGGGTCTGCAGGGGAAAGTACAGTCAAAATAGAATAGTATAACGGGAGACGGGAAGTCTCCCGTTATTGTTTTAACACCTTTCTTCTTAACATTATTAATTTGTTTCCGGCAGTTATAGTCTCTTATCTAAATATCTTAATGCAAACATTTCAATCGCATTGCGCAAACCAATGAATAATACGCCGCATTATTCGCTTTGTTCTGGATCAGCTGCCAACGTTCGTCTTTTTTTGTATTCGATCTCTTTTTTAGCTTTCCATAGATAAAGAAAAAGAGTAATGCCAGTACCAACAATAAGGAAAAATAAAATAATAGTTTGTTCATTCATCGTATTCACCCTCAAGTTGTAAAAATTCAACTTGCAGTTGAGTGCTTAGATTTAACAAAAGGTTTATCTGTTTTTTGTTGCTTCTCCACCAAGAATAACTTATAATAAAAAATATTTATTATAAGGAGAGGGCATATGTTTGACAATTTAAAACAGGCAAAACATTTCTGTGCAGAAAATGAAATTAAAATGGTCGACTTTATGATGGTTGATTTGGAGGGACGCTGGCGGCATCTTACGATACCGGTTGACAGGCTCACAGAAGATACTTTGGAAAATGGAATTGGATTTGACGGTTCAAATTATGGATTTGCGCCGGTCGAAAAAAGTGATATGGTCTTTGTGCCGGACTTGAAAAGTGCTTATGTGGATGAATTTGCCGAAGTTCCTACCCTTGCTATGATTGGAGATGTCTTTGTTATTGACTTGCCGAAAAACCATCGGTTCAATCAGGATCCCAGAAATGTTGCGGTACATGCTGAAAAATACATGAAAAAACTTGGTATTGCGGATGAAATGCGTGTCGGACCAGAATTTGAATTTTATGTGTTCGATCATGTCAGTTACGATGTAGAACCTAATGCCTCCAAATACAGGGTCGATACTAATCAGGCATTCTGGAATACCGGAGACGAAAATGACAATCTGGGGTATAAAATGCCCTTAAAAGGCGGGTATCATATGGCGCCGCCGATGGATAAGCTCAGCGGTTTTCGCTCACGGGCTGCCATGTTGATGGAAAAACAGGGTATCCTTGTTAAATATCATCATCATGAAGTTGGCGGTCCCGGACAACTTGAAATTGAAGTTGAAATGGGTTCTATGCTGGAAATGGCCGATAAAACCATGATGACAAAATACTTGATTAAAAATTCTGCGATAGCAGAGAATAAAACAGCTACATTTATGCCAAAGCCTATATATGGCGAAGTAGGCAGTGGTATGCATGTACATATGCATCTGTTCAAAAATGGAAAACCGCTTTTTTATGATGAAAACGGTTATTCACAGCTAAGTGAAACCGCTCTTCACTTTATAGGCGGACTTTTATTTCACGCAAGAGCTTTATGCGCTTTTACCAACCCGAGTACAAACTCTTATAAACGTCTTGTTCCAGGTTATGAAGCGCCGGTTACAATTGGTTATGCGACCTCAAATCGCAGCAGCGTGATTCGCATCCCTGCGTATGCCAAAGCGCCGGATAAAAAACGTTTTGAGCTGCGTAGTCCGGATGGCACATGTAACCCTTATTATGCTTTTTCTGCAATTTTAATGGCCGGAATTGACGGTATACAGAAAAAAATAGACCCAGGCAAAGAAGGATTCGGACCTTATGATTATAATCTGTTCAATCTGTCTCCAGAGGAGCAAAAGAAGATCAGGCAGTTGCCCCGTTCGCTTGATGAGGCTCTGGACGCATTGGAAACGGATCATGATTTTTTAACCGTGAATGATGTATTTCCGCAAAAATTGATTGAAATATGGATTAAAAAAAGACGGCAAGAGTCCGCCAAATATAATCAGCTTCCGCAACCGGTAGAATTCGAAATGTATTATGATTTATAATCATACTTTACAGTGCAAAAAGATCTCTACTTGCATCATGACTGGAATGCGGATTACTATTATGGGGTTATCTACACCGATCAGGGGAACATCCACACCGTACTTCGTGGATGTTTTTCTGGCTTCTGCAATAAATTCTGGAATGAGATTCTTTTGCGTTCTAACAGGCAAGACTGGGGGCGTTATTTATGAATTGGCATAAATTGAGAATGCAGCGAAATCTGTATGATTCGGGCGGTCTTGTTTCCGGCAGTTACAGTCTCTTATCAAAATATCTTAATGCAAACAATTCAATCGCATTGCGCAAACCGATGAATAATACGCCATAAGTGAAAACGCGATTCAAGGTAAGGGTTATTTGAATATCGGAAAATAGCAATACCGTATCTCCGACAGCTAAAAATACGATCAAGAAATAGTTTAAATAATTCGCCGCATTATTCGCTTTGTTCTGGATCAACTGCCAACGTTCGTCTTTTTTGTATTCGATCTCCTTTTTAGCCTTCCACAGATAAAGAAAAAGAGTAATGCCAGTACCAACAATAAGGAAAAATAAAATAATAGTTTGTTCATTCATCGTTTTCACCCTCCTTGTGTTTAAAAACTTCATTGATTGAAACATTAAAAACTTCTGCAATTTTGAACGCTAATTCCAATGAGGGAGTATATTTATACTTCTCAATTGATATAACCGCTTGTCGGGAAATACCTGCCTTTTCGGCTAAATCAGCTTGCGTCCAATCACGCTCTGCTCTAAAAACCTTAATTCGATTCTGTATCAAAGTATTGCCTCCTTGACAAAATGTAATCTGTTAGTTACCTTTGTATTGTAACGTACTAATTACATTTTGTCAATAGAGGAATACTTTTTTATGACAGCGCATGGAGGACGCATGGAGGACATTTTGTCAATAAACTCAATAGTAAGGAGAGACATTTTGTCAATAGGGAAATACTGCTTTTTTTAACAGTTTTACCATTTCGTATGAGACAGCAGGTAGCCACCTTCTTCTTTAACAACAAGATAGCCGCAAACTATCTGCAGTGAGTGTCCCGGCATATTGAACCATATCTGCCGGCGTTCCCTCAAATACGACCTGTCCGCCATTTTTACCGCCGTCAGGACCAATATCAATCAGCCAGTCTGCCTGTTTGATTACATCAAGATTGTGTTCAATAATGACCAAAGTGTTTCCGCGGGACACGATCATATCAAACAATTTCATCAGCTTTTCAATATCCGACAAATGTAACCCCGTAGTCGGCTCATCCATTACAATAATGCTTCCCTTTTTCCCAAGATTCTTTGCCAGCTTAATTCTTTGCCGTTCACCACCGGATAAGGTGCTGAGTGGCTGACCTAAAGTAAGATAGGATAACCCCACCTGCTGTAAAATCTTTAACTGCCTCACGATTTTGGGATTATCGAATATTTCCAATGCTTCCGAAGCGGTTAGTTTCAGAAGCTCAACGATATTTTTCTTTCGATATAAACATGCCATCGCTTCCTGATTGTACCGTGTTCCGGAACAAGCCTCGCATTCTGTGACAATCGGATCCATAAAAGCAAGTTCCGTCACAATCACACCTTTGCCAGCGCATATCGGGCAGGCTCCTGATGAATTGAAGCTAAACAGCCCAACATCTTTGTCGTTCTCCCTGGCTAAAAGTTTTCGTATCTCATCAAAAAAACCAAGGTAAGATGCCGGTGTAGACCGGTTAGTCGCCGTAATAGGGCCTTGGTCAATCATAATAATGTCGTTTTCATACTGTTTCGCAAAGACTTGGGATATGAGGGTGCTTTTGCCCGAACCGGCAACCCCGGTCACGACGGTCATAATGCCCAGCGGTATATCAACGCTTATATTTTTTAAATTGTGCAGACTTGCTTCCCGTATAGGTAAGCTGCCAGTGTTCTGACGCGGTTGCTGCTTAATCGGCAAGGACTTCAGTAAAGCTTTTCCCGTTAACGTATCTGCTTTAAGCAGTTCAGGATAGCTGCCTGTAAAAACAATTTCCCCGCCGTTTTGTCCGGCTTCCGGCCCTACATCAATCACATAGTCCGCTACGGAAATCACATCTTTATCATGTTCTACCACCAACACGGTATTGCCCTTGTCGCGGATCTGTTTTAGCAGGTTGTTCATGCGGTAGACATCTCTTGGGTGCATGCCGGTACTGGGTTCATCGAAGATATAAGTCATTCCGGTTAAACTGCTGCCCATATAACGGACTAATTTCAGTCGCTGCGCTTCGCCGCCGGACAAGGTAGGTGATTCGCGGTTGAGATGCAAATACGGCAAACCAATATCTATGATTCTATCCAGTCCCTCGATCAGCGTTTGTACCAGCACACACACAGTCTTATCGGATATATCGGAAAGAACTTCCCGCAACCCCGTAAGCTCCATGCTGCACATATCCGCAATAGAGTACCCGTTAATCTTACAATTTAAAACCACTTCATTTAGCCGTTTCCCATGACAATCCGTACATTCGCCCTCTGCAATCAGGTTTTGCGATTTATCCCTTGTATGCTTGCTTTTGCCGCTGATATCACGGTTTAAGAGCATTCGTGTATATTTATGATATAACCCCGTGACTTTGGGATTCTCCGGTTTACTCTTACCATCACGGGAACCGTATAAAAGCAGGTTGTATTCCTCGGGAGAGTAGTCCCTGACAGGTTTGTCCAAATCAAAGAATCCTGTCCCTGCATACTGTTTCCAGTACCAGGAACCGGGCTTAAATGCAGAATCCTTTACGCATCCTTCATTCCACGATTTATCTATGTCAAGAATTGCGTCCATATCAATTTTTGTGACCTTTCCAAGACCTGAACAGGTTTTACACATCCCATTGGGGTCGTTAAAAGAAAAGTAGGAAGCTGTGCCCACATGAGGCTGACCAATCCTTGAGAACAGCAGACGTAAGCTGGAATATAAGTTGCTGATGGTTCCTACCGTTGAGCGTGCATTGCCTCCAAGCGGAGATTGGTCCACCACAACGGATGCGGTTAAATTGTCGATCCGTTCGGCATTTGGTTTCTTGTACTTAGGCAGTCTTGACCGCACGAATGACGGATAGGTAGCGTTAATTTGCCGCTGTGATTCTGCGGCGATGGTATCAAAAACAATACTTGATTTACCGGAGCCGGAAACACCGGTAAAAACGATGATTTTTTCTTTGGGGATCGTGAAAGAAATATGTTTCAGGTTGTTTTCTGCAAGACCCTGAATAATAATATCGCTCATATATTTACTCCTTAATTTTGGTTTTCTTAAATAGCGGTTTTTATTAATAGTAACAAATCAGGTTTAACCATTCATGATAATTCTTGCGAAGTTTCTGCTTGTAAATATCATGATATAATGAAATATTTTTTCTTGATTCATATGATTTCCTCCCTAAAAACTCTAATAGTATACTAATTATATAGAATTATTTAATTTACAGGGTATGGCTAATACTGTTAGGTGTGAACGTGATAAAACGATATTCACATTATTTATATAATAATACCCCGGCCTAATAAAACATATAGGCCGGAGTTGAAATTTTATATTAGCTTATTATCCTATCTCTTTTTACGCAATTTGTGTGATAACAAGATGTGCTGAAACAGGTCTTGTTCCACCGGCAAGCGGCGTGATGGTTAGTGCCGTTGAATTACCTGCCGGATTTCGTACTGTTAGTATTGAATTTATGACTGTTGTCTTTACAAGAGCCATACCTACAATCTGAGAAGTACCTGTTGCTCGTCCGACTACCGTATACGCTAGATCTGCACCATTAAGGGTTAATATCAATTGACCTGCTTCGTTTACACTAACTTGAAACAATACCTGATACGTGCCAATTGAGCCAAGACTAAATGAATCAGCTGTCAATCGTGTAATAGTTGCTCCGCTTGTTGGCCCATCCTCTGGAAAGTCTACGTCACTACCTACTGCAACGGTTGCCGCATTATCCGGAGGCATTAACGCATAAAAATCCGCAAAGTTTAATACTCCCGTTGCACCTGTCGCTCCGGTGGCACCTGTCGCTCCCGTTGCTCCTGCCGGACCTGTAGCGCCTGTTAGACCTGCTGCGCCAGTTGGGCCGGTTGCTCCTGTAGCACCTGTAACCCCAGTTGCTCCTGTTGCACCTGCTGGACCAGTGGCTCCAGTTAGACCTGCTGGGCCGGTTGCTCCTGTTGCTCCGTCAATATATACACAACACGGGAAAACCCAGTATTCATGCGGCTTTCCCAAAAATCTAAAGATAATTAAACGACCTTATAATCACATCTAAACGTCACTTGAAAGGTGGACAAGCCTACAAGTGGCGTTTTAAGTTTCCGGCGTTCAGAAATGGACGCCTTTTTTTGCTGCCATTTTTCAGAAAGGGGGTAACGCGCCTTGAAAAGCAATGCCAGAATAGTAAACCGCTTCAAAGGCTATTCGTTGGAAGATTGCTCTTGTAAATACTGCTTGTTTTATGCCGGTAAAGGAAAGCCTTGCCCTCTTAAAGTGTGTTGCTGCAAGGAAGAACGCGCCGAAGCCCTTATGCGGGAACAACAGCACAAGCAATAGCAGAATAGCTTGAATCCATTTCCGGGAAAGGAGGTTATCAGCATGGCGGTTTTCCGCGTGGAGAAAAACAAAGGCTACACGGTTATGTCAAACTACCACCTGAACGACAAGACCATCACACTAAAGGCAAAGGGCTTGCTTTCACAAATGTTGTCCCTGCCCGAAAGCTGGGATTATACCTTGAAAGGGCTGGCTTGTATTAACAGGGAAAGTGTTGACGCCATTCGGACGGCGGTATTGGAGCTGGAACAGCGCGGGTACATTGTCCGGCAGCAGGGCCGTGACGCCGGAGGTAACTTTACCGCTATCGAGTATGTCATTTACGAGCAGCCAAAATCACCGTTATTGGAAAATCCAATCACGGTTGAACCGCGTTTGGAAAAACCGTTATCGGAAAATCCAATATCGGTAAATCCGAAAACGGAAAACCCGGTATCGGATAAACCGTTATCGGAAAATCCAACGCAATTAAATACTAAGAAATCAAGTAACCAAGAAACAAGTCCTAAAGAAATAAATACTCATGTATCAAGTATCCATCAATCAATCTATCCGGCAGAGCCGGAAGCTACCGAACCGACACGGGCAAAAGAGATTGATAGGATTGATAGGATAGAAGCCTATCGTGACTTGATTATGGAGAATATCGAATACGAGTGCCTTTGCGGGCAATACGGCAGGGAGCGTACAGACGAGGTTGTAGAGCTTATGCTTGAAACCGTTTGTTCAACGCGGCCATATATCCGAATTGCCGGCGACGAATACCCGGCAGAGGTAGTTAGGAGCCGCCTGTTGAAGCTGGGGCAATTCCATGTTGAGTATGTGTTTAACTGTTTGGACAAGAACACCACCAAAGTTTACAACATCAAAAACTACCTGCTTACTGCCCTTTACAATGCCCCGGCCACAATGGACAGCTACTACCGGGCCGAGGTAAATCACGACCTGTACGGAGATATTTAGCCATGAGCTGTGAGGGGAGGTTATGACGTATAAATGGCCATCCCATTTTATCGTTGCGAGAAGTGCCGCCGTGAGTTTCCCACCCGCGAGGCCGCCGAACAATGCGAGGCCGACCACCTTATTCCCGTGTCGGCCGCCGTAAAAAGTTATTCCATCAAGCCCTACCCCTATTCCGTGGAGATCACCTTTTCCAACGGCGAAAAGAGGATTTATAATGCAGAGGATTTAGGCGGTTAGGGCATTTTTTATGAAAGGAGTGCATGAACACGCAAGACCAAGTAAATGAAAAATCTATTGCCATTGTCATTAAAGGCGGGAAAATCAGCGCGAAAGTCCTTGCCAAAGCTATTATGCTTCTGCTGAAACAGGGTAAAAAGCAGATTGACAAGGCAAAGGCCCCTAAGACCTATCAGGGCAAGCAGAGCGTCAAAGACCTTGTGCGGCAAGGCGCGGGCGTTACCAATATCGAGATCACCGACGCCAATATAAAAGCCTTTGAGCCTTATGCGCGGAAATACGGCATTGACTTTGCGCTAAAAAAGGACGCCACGGAAACACCCCCGAAGTGGCTTGTGTTCTTTAAGGCGAAAGACGCCGACGCCATGACCGCCGCTTTCAAGGAGTTTACAGCGAAAGCCGTCAAGCGTACCGGCCCGGAAAAACCGTCGTTGCTTAATGCGCTGAAACAGGCAAAGGAGCTTGCAGCCAAGCTCGTTGTTGATAAGGTGAAGAACAAGGACAGGGGGATGGAGCTATGAACATTACCCCCACACTAAAAAAATACGTCATGCCGAACCTGCCCTATCTCATGTTCCTGTGGTTTTTCGCAAAGCTGGCCGAAGCTTACCGTATTGCCCCCGGCGCGGATATAGGCGTCAAGCTCTTAGGGAGCATGAAAACGCTGGGCGCGGTAATGGCAAGCCCCTTTTCCGGCCTTACGGCCCAAGACTTATTGATTGGCTTTATCGGTGCCGTCATAGTCCGGGCCGTTGTCTATTTTAAGGGCAAGAACGCCAAGAAGTACCGGCATGGGATTGAGTACGGCAGCGCAAGATGGGGAAAGCCGGAGGACATCAAGCCCTACGTTGACCCCGTATTTGAGAACAACGTCATTCTGACGCAGACGGAAAGGCTGATGATGAGCAGCCGCCCATCCTCCCCCAAGTACGCGAGGAATAAAAACGTGCTTGTAATCGGCGGCAGCGGGAGTGGTGAACAGCCGCAAGCGTTTATTTTGCCGTGACGCTGCGGTTTTGCCGTCTTAACCGAAGCCGATATGTAGGTTAAGAGTATGAGCGCGGAAGAAAACTGGAAAGGTGTGGCAATCCTAATCAGAGTGGAAGGCCGTCTGTAAAAAGCCGGTCACACGCAACGCATAGGGCCTGAACCTGTCGCAAGGCAGAATATAACGGCCCCAAGAGGCCGCGCTACCTGTCGGCCAGCCGGTTTTCCCGGCTGGGTAAAAAGATATGCTATGCTGGACGTGAATTGACACGTCGCTGAAAATGGGCGAAAGCCCCAGAGGGACGGATAAAAAGCCGCCCGTTAATCACATTCAGAAAACCCGCTTTTTTTTGAAGCCCAACCTTATGCAAATGCACTCATCATACGTCATTACCGACCCAAAAGGCAGTGCGAGGCGTTCCAGTCTGAAAAGGACTGGCACATCTCAACTGAATAATTATTTCAATTTAATAATGAAAACAGTTCGAGCTGGAGAACTGAATACGTGAATAGTCGAATGAAGG
>Ga0153929_1000112_pt1 | contig 35277 bp, 29 predicted proteins | sample TSNJ013MetaG_FD_104689 | JGI IMG/M metagenome (GOLD analysis project Ga0153929, IMG submission 104689) | Attine ant fungus gardens microbial communities from New Jersey, USA - TSNJ013 MetaG | ecosystem: Host-associated > Fungi > Mycelium > Unclassified | place: USA: New Jersey, Wharton State...
GCGGATCGATGACGATCAATACCTCTTCTCCAGCCTTTACCCCCATCAGGTCGGACAGAATATAGTCTGCGCGCTCAATACACTCTATGATTCGATTGTCTTCCATCTTGTCTGTTCCTCCTTTATTTTTTCTACCTGCCTTTTTCTACCGCGCATACTAAAAATAACAGAGACCCAGGTTGCTAATCATATGGTATTCCTTCTAACAATTATTATAAACTAAAATTTGACTAAAATCAATATTTTTTATTCAGTTATGAACGAAATCACTCATTTGAGAATCCTTTCATAATTCTGATGAAAACCATTCCTTCTTTGTGAAATTAACCGCATTTTTGTTAATATGCTAAAATATTTAATTATTTTGAAAACATAATTATACTATTTGACTAAAATATAATTTGTAAGATTCAAAGGTTGCATGTGCAATTTTTGCAAGAAACCAAATTTCTTTTTGCTTTCTCCCTTGCATTTTTTTAGAATAATGGTATGCTTTTAATACATTTATGCTGAAACCAAGATCTTTCACATGCTGCCCTGCAGTACAATATCGACCGACAGTAAGGAGCCCACCCATGACACCCCAAACTTCATTTCAGGATTCAGATCCGCTCAAGCGCATTCAGTACAAGCTTCCCCATTTAAGCAAGACACATAAAAAGGTCGCAAACTATATTTTGGATCATTTTGACCGGGCCACCTTCGCCACATCAGCCCGTTTGAGCAGAGAGTGCGGGGTCAGCGAATCCAGTGTCATCCGCCTTGCCACAACGCTGGGCTATTCCGGCTATTCGGAATTTCAGAGGGCCCTTCAGGATCTGCTGAAAAGCCAGCTCTCCCTCAGCCAACGGCTGGAGCTGACATCGGAGGAGGACCGCTGTGCAACCGCGATTCTCCACCGCGTCATGACCAAAGAGGAGGAGGGCGTTCGCCGCGCGCTGGTCAGCCTGGACAAAAACAATTTCCAGATGGCTGTGGACCTGCTCTCCAATGCAGAGCGGGTGTTTCTGTTCGGCTCGCGCAGTTCCTATGCACTGGTCTATTTCTTTGGCCTGGAGCTGCGTTGGATCCGGGATAATATCTTTGTCATGAACGGTCAGGCCACAGAATTCGATGCCCTGACCACCCTGACCGACCGGGATGTCTTCCTGGCCATCAGCCTGCCACGCTATCTGCGCTCCACCACCCGGGCACTGGAGCTGGCCTGGTGCAAAGGCATTCCCACCATTGCCATCACCGATACGCTGACGTCTCCTCTGGTGCCCTACGCAACCGTTCCCCTTTTGGTCAACAGTGAAATTTTTTCCTACTCGGACAACATCGTTCCCATTGCCTGTACCATCACCGCCCTGCTCAACGCGGTGGGTGCCGCAACCCAGCCCCACAGCAATGAGTTGCTGACCAGGCATGAGGAAACGTGGGACTTTTTCGATATGTATCTCCGGTAACCCCTCCGAAAAGAGTACAACAGCGCACACCGCATTGCCGGATTCCCGCGCCGCTTCAAAATACAAAGGAGCGAAAAAGCGGCACTGGATTTTAGGCTCCAGCGCCGCTTGAGACTGTCGAAAGCCCTGCTTTTCCGGGTTTTTTTGACAAGAGGAGGCCGGCAGCACACAAGTGTGCGCACTCGTTCTTCAGAACTCGCATCCGTTGCCCTGTCCCAACGATCCGGTGTCAAATACCTTAAAACCAAGATTTTCTCAAAATAAAGTCCAATTTCCGCATGCTTTCCTGCCAGATTATCTCTTTTCATTTGCATCATCCTATGATAAACTTTAGTAATGTGATCTTAAACTGAAAAAGAGGCGCTGCTTTGGATAACATTACACTCATTGGGATGCCAGGGTCTGGCAAGAGCACCATTGGCAGATTAGTGGCCCAGCATCTTGGCTATACTTTTCTTGACTTGGATCAGCTCATGGAACAGGCTGAACACGTCCCCCTGCAAACCATTTTAGATCACAGAGGGGTATCCGCTTTTCTCGCCCTGGAGGAGGCGGCCATCCGGTCTGTATCCTGTCACCGGCACGTGCTATCGCCTGGCGGCAGCGCTGTGTGCAGCGCAGAAGCGATGTCGCACCTCAAGCAGTTGGGGCTTGTCATCTACCTGCGTGTGGAGTTGGCTGAACTCATCAGCCGGATCCACAACCTCTCCACCCGCGGCATCGCCATGGAGCCCGGGCAAACCCTGTCTCAACTCTACCACCAGCGCACGCCCCTGTACCAGCAATATGCTGATCTCATTGTGGACTGCCCGCCCGGGCAGCCACCCCACCAAACAGCGCGGCACTTGGTACAGCTTCTTTCGTGCCACCCCGCATTTCCCATGACTGAGCAACCAACCCCAGCCCCGGGGGTAATAAGTTCGGGGCCGGAGGGAGTTTCTCCCCCGCATCGTTTAGGATAAGGAAATAAATATGACATTTGAACAGCTGGGGCTATGCCCCCCAATTTTGCGTGCCTTGACTCAGCAGGGTTACCAGTCTCCCTCCCCCATTCAGGAAAAGGCCATTCCCCCGGCGCTGGCGGGCCAGGATGTCCTGGGCTGCGCCCAGACCGGCACAGGAAAGACCTGTGCATTCGCCGCTCCCATCCTTCAGCGCCTGCATTCCACCCCTCAAACAGAGCGCAGGGTTCGTGCGCTCATTCTCACCCCCACCCGGGAATTGGCCATACAAATCGGTGATAGCTTCAAGGCCTATGGAGCCTTTCTCCCTTTGCGCCATGCCGTCATCTTCGGCGGCGTCTCCCAAAACCCCCAGGTGCAGAAACTCAAACAAGGAGTTGATCTCCTGGTCGCCACCCCCGGGAGACTGGCTGATCTGTACCAGCAGCGGCTTTTGGATCTCTCCCATGTGGAGATCTTTGTTCTGGATGAAGCGGACCGCATGCTTGATATGGGCTTTATCCATGATGTGAAGCAGATTCTGGGCTGGCTCCCCAAGAAAAAACAAACCATGCTGTTTTCCGCTACTATGCCCCCGGAGATTCAGGCGCTGGTTAATACCCTGCTGCATCATCCTGTCAGGGTGGCGGTAAGCCCGGTGTCTTCTCCGGTGGAGTCGATTGAACAGTCTGTCTATTTCGTGGACCGCGGGAACAAAAGCAGCCTCCTGCCCCATCTTATTCAAACGCTGAATGTAAAAAACGCCTTAGTCTTCACCCGCACCAAGCACGGTGCCAACCGGGTCGCCCGGGATCTGAGCAAGATGGGCATCTCCGCCTCCGCGATCCACGGGAATAAAAGCCAAACCGCCAGGCAGCAGGCCCTCAGTGATTTTAAGCAGGGCAAGCTGCACTGTCTGGTGGCCACCGACATCGCGGCCCGGGGCCTTGATATAGAGGAGTTATCCCACGTCTTTAATTACAATCTGCCCGAAGTTCCCGAGACCTATGTCCACCGCATCGGCCGCACCGGCCGGGCAGGGCGGGGCGGAAGTGCAATCACCCTGTGTGAATTTGGTGAAAAGCCCCTGCTCCTTGAGATTGAAAAACTGACCGGGCGTGCGATTCCTGTGGCAGAAAACCATCTGTGGCCTATGGTGGTACTGCAGGAGCCTAAGCGCGACAAAAACGGCCGTATCATAAACCCCATCGATGAGGAGGCCCGCCACGCCGCCCGTGGCCGGCAAAACGCCCGTCCCCCTGCTCAATCGGCGCAGAAACAGCCGGCTGCCCCCATCTCCTTATCCGGGGAGACCTCCTCCCCCTCCCGGCAAAAGAGCCGCCATAAGAAAAAAGGGATACAGGCGCCCCAAGAGGCCGCACCTGTCCGGACACTGCGCAGTGTTCCGCTGTCCGAAAAACAGGAGCGGACAAAGCTAACCCGTCCCGGCGCTCTGATGGACACCGGCGATGCCCTTCCCAACACAGATCTCCGCCACCCCGACCCGCTGGCTGGGGAAGAGATCATGGACGCCACCGCCCGGCTCCTTGCACCCAAAAAGCGGACTGATTCCTCCCCTGCACGGGATGCCCACCAGCCCCGTACCGCTGCCAGCGGGGATAAAAGGGGGCCGGGCCGCTCCCACCCCGCGCCAGGCACAATTAAAACGGAGGAGGCCTCACCCGCCCCTCAAAAGAGGGCTTCTGCCAATTCCAGTCATGCCAACCGCGGCAAAAGCGGCTCTCCGTCCCGCGGCGGGCGCACGGCGGCAGAACCCCGCCGTTCAGGACAAACCAAAGACTCCACTGAACATCAGTCTTTAATAAAACCCTATTATTTAGATATTAAGTAATAACAAGGGGCTGATTGAACCATCAGGGCGTTTGGCCTATCTGACAGATTTTTTGCCGGACAAGCCGATTTTTCGCAGGCATCATTGCTTTATGGCAAGGAAAATCGGAGCGGTACGGCGGAACATATGGCGATAGAACGGGCGTCTGGATGTTTCAAACAGCCCCTAGTTCAGATTAGAAAACTGGAGGACTGAAATATGGACTATTCCGCACTCTATCAGCAGAAGCTCACTCCCCCGCAAAAGGCGGCCGCCGTGGTGAAAAGCGGAGACTGGATTGACTACGGCTGGACCACGGGTACTCCCGTGGCCTTTGACAAGGCGCTGGCTATGCGTATGGCGGAGGACCGTTCCCTGTCCGACCTGAAGCTGCGCGGCGGCATCCTGCTCTGGATGCCTGAGGTCTTAAAGCTGGACGATGCAGCCGGCCGGGTCTGTTGGAATTCCTGGCACAGCAGCGGCCTGGAGCGGAAGCTGTGCGCCACCGATTTGGGATTCTACGCCCCCCTGCGCTACTCTGAACTCCCCCGCTGGTACCGGGAAAATTGCCAGGTGGACGTGGCCGTGTTCCAAACCGCGCCTCTGGATGAAAACGGCTACTTTAACTTCGGTCCCAACAACTCCCATCTGAAGGCCATCTGCGATGTGGCCAAGGTCGTCATTGTTGAGGTCAACGAAAACATGCCTTACTGCTACGGCATTCAAGAGGAGGGCGTCCACATTGACGATGTCGCCATGGTCATTCAAGGGGATCATCCTCCCATGGGCGAACTGCCCGCAGCCCCCGCCACTGCGGTGGATGAGGCGGTGGCCCGTCTGATTGTCGAGGAAATCCCCAACGGCGCGTGTCTCCAGCTGGGCATCGGCGGCATGCCCAACGCCGTGGGCTCCCTGATCGCCCAATCCGATCTAAAGGATTTGGGCGTACATACCGAGATGTATGTGGACGCGTTTTTGGCCATTGCCGCTGCCGGCAAGATCACCGGCGCGAAAAAGAGCGTTGACCCCGGCAAGCAGGTGTTTGGCTTTGCCGCGGGCACCAAAAAAATGTATGATTACATTCATAAAAACCCCCAGGTTTACAGCGCCCCGGTCAGCTATACCAATGACGTGCGCACTGTCTCCCAAATCGACAATTTTGTCTCCATCAATAACGCTGTGGATGTGGATCTGTTTTGCCAGGTCAATGCGGAATCCGCCGGCCCCAAGCACATCTCCGGCGCGGGCGGGCAAATGGATTTTGTCATGGGCGCGTATCTCTCCAAGGGCGGCAAGAGCTTTATCTGCTTCTCCTCCGCTTTTCAGGATAAAAACGGCCAGCTCCAGTCCCGTATCCGCCCCACCCTCACCAATGGCTCCATTGTCACCGATACCAGAAGCCAGCTGCACTATCTGGTCACCGAGTATGGAAAAATCAATGTCAAGGGTATGAACACCTGGCAGCGGGCGGAGGCCCTGATCTCCATCGCCCACCCTGACTTCCGCGACCAACTCGTTGCGGAGGCGGAAAAGCTGGGCATTTGGCGCCGCAGCAACCGCCGCGCCTGATCGGTCGGAAGAATGCACCTGTCAAACCGTCCTCCTTCCACACAGAAGGAGGACGGTTTTTTTGTCCCATTTTTTGTCACTCAATCGAACCATGCCGGCCTGTCCTTTTCCATTTTTCAACTTTTTCATATGCTCTGTCCGGTTTCAAGTGCTATTTTTTGTTTGGATTGTGCCGAACTATCCCTTTGCATTTGCCCTGTTTGCCTCATATAATAGCAGTAAAAGAACACTGTACCAGAGGGAAAGGAGTTAGCCATGAAACTGGAACGGACCCGTATTTCCGCCGCCATCTTGGCAGGTGTCCTCTCTTTCACAGGATTGTCCGGCTGCGGCACAGGTACATCTGCCTCCGCCGCAGGGAGTTCCTTGGATGCCGCCGACACGCCAACTCCGGCTCCGGAGGATATTTTTGATGGAAGCGTGCCTCTGGACGGAGCTGCAAATCCGGTACTGGACACGCTTCTGCTTCCCATCGCCTCTGAAACGGTGACTTATGGCAATCAGTACGCCACCATTGACGCCTCCCATTCCAGCGATGGCTACATTATGGTGAAGTATGTCACCGGGGAGACCGCCCGTATCAAAGTGCAGGTAGTCAAAACCGATGGAGTCACCTACACCTACAATCTGGATACAGATGGGACGTATGATGTGTTCCCCCTGTCACAGGGCAATGGAGCGTATAAGGTCACCGTCTTTCGTAACGTATCCGATCATAAATATGCCCAAGTATTCACCCAGACCATCCAAGTGGCACTGGCCAACGACCTGCTTCCTTTTCTGTATCCCAACCAGTATGTAGACTTTTCGGAGCGCAGCGCTGTGGTTGCCAAGGCGGAGGAGCTTGCCTCCGCAATGACAGGGGAACTGGCAAAGCTATCTGCGATCTATTCCTTTGTCGTAAAGAACTTCACTTATGACTATGACCTGGCCAAAACTGTGCAAAACGGTTATCTGCCCGATGTGGACGCAGTGCTTGCCAGACAAAAGGGCATCTGCTTTGATTACGCCGCCGTGATGTGCGCCATGCTCCGCGCCGAGGGAATCCCCACCAAACTGGAGATGGGCTATACCAGTACCGGCGAATACCACGCCTGGATTTCCACCCATATCAGTGAAGCGGGATGGATCAACAACGTCATCTCCTTCGACGGCGTCAGCTGGAAATTGATGGATCCCACATTTGCCTCCGTTGGCAAGGAGAGCCAGTCTGTGATGGAATACATCAATAACCCGAATAACTACTCCATGAAATACTGCTACTGAGCGGGCCGTCTCCCTTTCCTCCGGCCGCGGCCGGAGGGGCTGCTCCTCTTCCGCGCGCCCCGCTCCCCTCCCCACCTCAATGTGAACATATGATTTTAGCTATACAAACCAAAACTTTCATCCTATAATTAGTATAATATATTACCATATCCCATACATTGGAGAGCTTTGTACCTCTCACTGCATTTGAGAGGAGTGAACTCATGACGTCCTTCTGCACATTATCCTCCGAGATGCTTTCGGTATTTTGCTTGCATCTGCACGAGCTGTACCAGGCGGGTATCTCGCCTGATGAGGCTCTGCTGATTCTGAGTGAAGATGCTCCGCCCGATGGTGAAAAATTTCTCTCATTGCGCTGGATCACGAGATGGAAAATTACTCCATATCCGGCAAGCAATAATTTCTGATTTTGAACCTGTGCTCCTAAGGAGACAGGGAAAGGGGTCTGTCTCTCTTGAACAACTCTGAAGCAATCGCGATGAAGAGCATCGCCCGTATGCACAGCGACTTCCCCTCCAAATTTGGCGTTCCCAGACAGAGCGGCCTGGTGGAAGACCTGCGCGCCCGCATTGTCTTTGAACCGGAATACCGGATTGCGGAGGCGGTGCGCGGACTGGACCAATTCAGCCATATCTGGCTTATCTGGCAGTTCTCCGCCACCCTGCGGGAGACATGGTCCCCCACTGTCCGCCCGCCGCGCCTGGGGGGGAACGCCCGCATGGGTGTTTTTGCCACCCGTTCCCCCTTCCGCCCCAACTCCATCGGCCTATCCTGCGTGCGGCTGGAGCGGGTGGAGCATCACCCGTCCTTGGGCCCTGTCCTGCACGTTTTGGGCGGTGATCTCATGGATCAAACTCCCATTCTGGATCTCAAACCCTACCTCCCCTATACCGATGCCCATCCGGAGGCCCAGGGCGGATTTGCAAACCAAGCCCCGGAGCCTCTGGAGGTTGAAATTCCTCCCCGATGGCTTGCTGCGGTGCCGGAGCATCTGCGTGCTCCGCTCGCCGCTGTGCTGGCACAGGATCCCCGTCCCTCTTACCAAAGCGGCTCCCAGCGGGTCTACGGAATGGAGTTTGCGGGCCTGGAAATAAAATTTCAGGTGGAAGAGTCCCGATTGCGCGTCTGCGGGGTATTCCCCAAATAATAAGATGAAGCAGAATTCCTCCCGGTTCATGTGAAACAAGGAGCATACTCGCTTCCTGCTGCGCTTCCAGTTCCAGCGGAACGTCCTTCCCAAAATGCGGAGCATCGTGAAATGTTCCTTTGTCCACCCTTTTTATGGCCCTTCAACCGTGCAAAGTTCCAAAATTTTGCCTCCCCGCTTGACAGCCGCTGAAAAAACACTATACTGAAAAGCAGGTCATATGACTGACGGAAGTGGAGTACCACATGGAGTATGACTTGATTTGTGCCGACCGTCTGGGCGCCTGATTTTGGGCTCAGAGGGCCGGCTTTTTGCGCGCCTTCCAAAAAATTCCTCTGAGCCCCACAGAGAAAGGGGTCTATTCATGATTGGATATCTGCATTCCCTGGAGACAATGGGGCTGGTGGACGGACCGGGCGTGCGCGGGGTCGTTTTTCTGGCGGGCTGTCCCCTGCGCTGCCTATACTGCCACAACCCGGACACTTGGCAGTACCGCCCGGGCACAGAAATCACGCCGGACGCTTTGGCACAACGCCTGCTGCGTTTTCGCGGCTATTACGAGCGCTCCGGCGGCGGAGTCACCTTCTCAGGCGGAGAGCCGCTGTGCCAAAAGGAGTTTGTGGCCCAGACCATGGCGCTGCTTCAGGCCCAGGGCATCCACACATGCCTGGATACCTCCGGCGGGGTGAACGGAGATATGGGAGCGGTACTGCGGCATACCGATCTCATTTTGTATGATGTGAAGCACTATGACCCGGAGCGGTACCGTTTCCTCACCGGCCAAACCATGGACGCCACACTGAACTTCCTCCGCCAGGCGGAAGAGGCCCGCGTCCCCATATGGGCGCGCCATGTGGTGGTTCCCGGACTGACAGACACGCAGGAACATATGCAGGCTCTGCGCCGCTATGTCTCGCAGTTGCCCAACATACGCCGGGTTGAGCTGCTCCCCTACCACAAGATGGGCGACTTTAAATATACCGCGCAGGGCCGCCCCAATCCCCTGGCGGATGTGCCGCCCATGGACAAGAGGCAATGCCTTGCGCTTGAGCGGCAGTATTTTGGAACCTTTACGAAGGAGAGTGCCTAATATGACATATCACGATCAGCAGTGGGCTGGTTTTCAGGGCGGACAGTGGCAGCGCGCCATTGATGTCCGCTCCTTTATTCAAAAAAATGTGACACCCTACGCCGGAGACAGCAGCTTTCTGTCCGGCCCCACGAGGCGCACCAAAACGGTATGGAAGACCTGCGAGGGACTGCTGCGAAAAGAGCTGCAGCGGGGCGTTCTAGACGTGGAGACCGATGTTATCTCCGGCATCGACAACTTCGCCCCCGGCTATATTGACCGGGAGAACGAGGTCATTGTGGGCCTGCAAACCGATGCCCCTCTGCGCCGCATTGTCAACCTCTACGGCGGCACCCGCACGGCCAAGTCCGCATTGGAGGAGTATGGTTATCAGCTCAGTCCGGAGATCGAACGCCACTTTACCCAGTACCGAAAAACCCACAACGAAGGGGTTTTTGACGTTTATCCACAGCGCGCCCGTGTGGCCCGTCACGCCGGCCTGCTCACCGGCCTGCCCGATGCCTATGGCCGGGGCCGCATCATCGGGGATTACCGGCGGGTGGCCCTGTACGGCCTGGACCTTCTGGTGGAAGAAAAGAAAAAGGAGTTTGACAAGCTGGACGGCCCCATGGACGATGAGCGCATCCGTCTGCGGGAGGAGGTCTCCGCGCAGATCCGCGCTCTGGGTCAAATGAAGACCATGGCCTCCCGTTACGGCATCGACCTGTCCCAGCCCGCGCAGAACGCCCACGAGGCGGTGCAATTCCTCTACATGGCCTATCTGGCGGGCATCAAGGAGAACAATGGGGCCGCCACCTCCCTGGGCCGCACCTCCACCTTCCTGGATATTTATATCCAGCGGGACCTGGAGCGCGGCGTACTCACAGAGGAGCAGGCCCAGGAACTGATCGACCAGTTTATCATCAAGCTGCGCCTGGTGCGCCACCTGCGCACCCCGGAGTATAACGAGCTGTTCGGCGGCGACCCCACTTGGGTCACAGAGGCCATCGGCGGCAGAACCATCGGCGGGCGCTCCCTGGTGACAAAGAGCTCCTTTCGCTATCTCCACACCCTGACCAATTTGGGCGCCGCCCCTGAACCCAACATGACCGTGCTCTGGTCAGAACACCTCCCCGCGCCGTTTAAGGCTTACTGTGCCCGGATGTCCATTGAAACAGACTCCATCCAATATGAAAACGATGATGTAATGCGCCCCATTTACGGCGATGACTATGCCATCTCCTGCTGCGTCTCCGCCATGGCCGTGGGCAAGCAGATGCAGTTTTTCGGCGCCCGCTGCAACATTGCAAAGTGCCTGCTTTACGCCATCAACGGCGGTGTGGATGAGGTCACCGGAGAGCATGTGATCCCCGGTATTCTCCCGGTTACAGATGCGGTACTGGATTACGGCGCCGTGCGGGAGCGGTATGACAAGGTTTTGGCCTACTGTGCCGAGCTCTACGCCGACACGGTAAACATCATCCACTTCATGCACGACAAGTATGCCTACGAGGCCAGCCAGATGGCCCTGCACGATACCCAGGTGGAGCGGCTCACCGCCTTCGGCATTGCAGGCCTCTCCGTGGCCGCTGACTCCCTGTCCGCCATCCGGTACGCCAAGGTCAGGCCGGTGCGCAATGCACAGGGCGTATGTGTGGACTTTGTGGTGGAGGGCGACTTCCCCAAATACGGCAATGACGATGACCGGGCGGACGATGAGGCGGTCTATGTGGTGGAGGCCTTTTCCAAAGAACTGAGGCGCCACCCCCTCTACCGCGGGGCAAAACATACGCTCTCCGCCCTGACCATCACTTCCAATGTGATGTACGGCGCAAAAACCGGCTCCACCCCCGATGGGCGCAAGCTTGGCGAGCCATTGGCCCCCGGCGCCAACCCCATGCATGGCCGGGAGCAGAACGGGGCGCTCGCCAGCCTCAACTCCGTGGCAAAGATCCCCTACCGGAACGTGTGCCAGGACGGGGTATCCAATACCTTCTCCATCGTGCCCGATGCCCTGGGAAAGGACATGACGCAGCGCACCGCCAACCTGGTGGCCATTCTGGACGGTTACTTCGCACAGGGCGCACACCATCTCAACGTCAATGTACTAAACCGGGAGACCTTGATTGACGCCATGGAGCACCCAGAGCAGTACCCAAGCCTCACCATCCGGGTGTCAGGCTACGCAGTAAACTTTTGCCGCCTCTCCCGCCAGCAGCAGGAGGAGGTCATAAAGCGCACCTTCCATGTGAGCGTGGGCGAACCGGATTTTGGGCAAGTACCTCCTCTGTAAAAAAACACCCCCTGTTGCAGTAAAACTGCAACAGGGGGCTCTGTTTTCTCTCTATCGATTCAAGTGCGGGGCACAGCATCAGCACCTCTCAAAGATGGTGGCGACTCCCATCCCGCCGCCGATGCACAAGGTGGCAAGGCCGCGCTTGGCGCCCTCTCTCTTTTGCATCTCATGGAGCAGGGTCACAATGATCCGCGCGCCGGAGGCGCCCACCGGGTGCCCCAGGGAGATTGCGCCGCCATTGACGTTCACCTTCTCCATATCAAAGTCCAGGTCGCGGGCCACGGCGATGGATTGGGCCGCAAAGGCCTCATTGGCCTCAATCAGATCCATATCTTTGATGGTAAAACCGCCCTTTTTCATAGCCTCACGGGAGGCAGGCACAGGGCCGATGCCCATGATGGAGGGATCCACGCCGCCCTGGCCCCAGGAGACCAGCTTTGCCATGGGCTTCAGGCCATACTTCTCCACCGCCTCACCGCTTGCCAGAATGATGGCCGCAGCGCCATCGTTGATGCCGGAGGCATTACCTGCGGTGACGCGCCCGCCATCGGGCTTAAAGGCGGGACGCAGCTTGGCCAAGGTCTCGCTGGTCGTGCCATGGCGGGGGAACTCGTCCACTTTGAACTCCACCATGTCTCGCTTTCGCTTTACCATCACGGGGACAATCTCCGCATCGAACTTCCCGGCCTTTTGCGCGGCCTCCGCCTTGTTTTGGCTGGAGAGGGCAAAGGCGTCCAGCTCCTCCCGGCTGATGCCCCACTGGTCGCAGATATTTTCCGCGGTGATCCCCATGTGGTAGTTGTGAAACACATCGGTCAGCCCGTCATAAACCATAGTGTCCACCAGCTTGGTGTTCCCCATGCGGGCGCCGTACCGGGCGGCGGGCATGGCATAGGGGGCCAGGGACATGTTCTCCGTGCCGCCGGTGACCACAATTTCAGCATCGCCCGCCAGGATGGACCGGGCGGCCTCAATGAGCGACTTCATGCCGGAGCCGCAGACCATGCTCACGGAATAGGCGGGAACCTCTTGGGGAATGCCAGCCTTGATCGCTGACTGGCGTGCGATATTCTGTCCCTGGGCGGCGGTGAGGACACAGCCGAACATGACCTCGTCCACAGTTTCGGGGCTGACATTGCCGCGCTTGAGCGCCTCCTTGATGACGGTGGCTCCCAGGTCGGCGGAGTGTACCTCCTTCAGGGCGCCGCCAAACGTACCGATGGCCGTGCGACAGCAGCTGACTACGTAGAGTTCTTTCATTTTGTTATCCTCCATTGTTCAAATGTAAGGTATCACGATTTGCTTGTCAATTCTTTCCCATAAATTATACCCAACTACCCATGAGAAAAGCAACCACATTTTTATGCCAATCTGTGGTTTTTTTCCTCCTATCTTAACTTTTCCGTAAAAAACCCCGGGTCCTGCCGCCCTTATGTGATGGCAGAACCCGGGCTTGTTATCCATTTGTGATCAACGCTGCCGTTATCCCTCCGTCTGCGCAACGGCCGCGGCCATTCCCTCTATTGCCGAATTTTCATATTCCTCCCACCACTCCGGCTCATCGGATGGCACGGCCAGGCCGGCGGGATTCAGGGCGCTGTTGTAATAGAGGATGGTGTTGCCCTGCGGAATTAAGCCCAGCTCCTCCAGCGCGGCCATGGTATGTTCCGCACGGGCGGTCAGGGAAATTTCCAAATTGTCGTAGCCGCGGTATTCGCCCCCTCCTTCCGTGTCATATATTTGTCTGTACCACTCAAACAGTAATCTGGTGCAGGCAGTGTCAGAGGCGTAGAGATCCTCTTCAAACAGGAATTTGTCTCCCAAATTCCCCGCCTCATAGTCCGCTGCCACCGCCTCCCACAAGAGAGACAAATCCCGCTCCACGGCGGAGTACGTAGCCGTGTTATAGCGTTCCCCGCCGCTGTCCCACAGGCTGATCAGCGTCACGGTGTCCAGGATGTAGGTGCCTTGCTCCTCAAATCTCTCAATGAAAGACTTAACCCGGCCACGATCCTGAAGAAGTTGATTTGCCGCCCAGGTGAGGGTGCCCGGGGTATCAATATCCTCCCGGTTCAGGGGAATATTGAAATAATTTCGCCTCATGGTGTCCCCGTTTCGCAGCGTATATGTCACTGTGAAATAGGTGGAGTCCTGATCCAATATGGTTGCTCCCTCCGCTGAGGTTAAAAGTCTGTGCAGCTCAACCACCTTTGCGATGGTCTCAGGATCCGAAATCTGACCGGATGGTTGGTAGGAGTGGTCTTGGATCCCGTTGATCCCATAGAGCGTAACCGATGTCACGCGTTCCGCGTCCGGCACGCGCGTTTCAAATCCGGTGAGGTCAAATTCCAGCACGGCACACAGCAGCAGCAGTACCGCCAGCATAGCTGCGCAGCCCCTCCAGGCGTCAAGCACGCGAAAGGATTTTTTCAGGAGCATCTCCGCGGCAAAGTATCCGGCACCTCCCCAGGTTATCAGAAGCAGTGCCATGACCAGATGATCCACAACACCCCAAATGCTATAGGTGCCAAGTCCTGCGGAGAGTCCCACGCAGATGCCAAACCCCCAGCGGAACACCGGGCGCATGATCTGCACGGCCACAACATCTCCCGCTGTCTCCACCTGACGGCGGCGGTACACCCACAGGGCAATCAGGCTCAGCACCACTCCCGCTGCCGCATAGATGAGCAGGGCACCCCAGTCCCCCAGAGTGCCGGACAAAGACGAGGCCTCGCCTTTGGTGGTCCAATACAGGCAGTCCAGCAATTTGTTGACGGGAAGCAGCCACAGGACCCCCTCTGAAATGTTGTTTCCAAATCCACTATACCCATAGAGAAAGATGTGACACAGCGCCTGAAAGAGCATGACCAAGCCACCGGCCAAAAAGTTCAAGATTCCATAAAAGGCGGGCAGCGCAAGAATATGGCCTGTGAACATAGCGCAGAATACGGCAAAAGAGTAGAAAAACAGGCACATGGCACACTGCGCTCCCAGCCACACCAGCAGCGGATACAGGACGAACACACCCTTGCACACCCCCGCGGCCAGCGTCAGCGCAAACACCACCACATTTGAAAGAAGCAGCATGGACAGGCCGGAGAGGTAGTTTGTGATAAACAGCGTCTCCCGCCGCATGGGCAGGCCATGCATCATGCAGGCGGAGCGGGAGGTGTAAAGATAGCTGAACATTGCCATGGCAACCAGCACACCCATACAGAAGGCGAATACCACACCAAACTCGAGTGTGTCCGGAATGCTCCACAGACGGCTGCGAATGACGTTAAAATATAGTTCGGTACGCTCATAAGAATCGCGGTTGACCGTCAACACCCGCGTGGGCAGAATAGTCAGCCATATCACACCGTAACAGGCCCAGAGTGGCCAGAAACGGTACATATTTTTTCTATAGAGCGTTGTGTTAAAGAACAATATCCCGGACCGCATAGTCCTCACCTCCCAATTCATAGATAAAAATCTCCTCCAAGCTCAGAGGCAGCGCCTCCATCAATACGGGGGCGTAAGTGGCCAGACGGCTTTTGATCACATTCAGGTTGCCGCGGACAATCAAGGTATGCACCCTGCCCACCTGGGCTACATGCAGCAGCTCCATATCTCCGGGGAGCTCAGGCAGCTCAGGCTGGGAAAAGACGATCTGGATTTTCACGATATTATCCTGCAGGTCGGTCAAAGAGCGCTCCAGAAGCACTCTGCCATGATTTAAGATTCCCACGTGGTCACACACATCTTCCAGCTCCCGTAGGTTATGAGAGGAGACCAGTACCGTGGTCCCCCGTTGGGCTACATCTCCCATGAGCAGCGACCACACCTGCCGCCGCATGACAGGATCCAGCCCGTCCACCGGCTCATCCAACACCAGAATATCACAGCCGCAGCACAGGGCAAGCCAAAATGCCGATTGCTTCTGCATCCCTTTGGAGAGGCGGCGGATGGGCGCCTTCTCATCCACCTCTGCAAACGCCTCCCGCAGGGCCGTATACCGCTTGTCGTCAAAATTATGGTATATCCCCCGGTAAAACTTCATCATATCCCGCGTGGAGGCGGAGATAAAATAATACAGTTCATCGGGGATACAGGCAATGCGGCATTTTACGGCGGGATTTTCATAGACCGGCTGGCCGTCCATCAGCACTGAGCCGGAATCGGGGCGGTACGCGCCGGTGATGTGGCGCAGGATGGTGGATTTCCCCGACCCGTTGGGCCCCACCAGACCATAAATCGAGCCCGTTTCCACCTTCAAGGAAAGGCCGTCCAGCGCCCGTACCCCATCAAAGGTTTTAACCACTTCGTTTACCTTTATCATGCCGGATTCCCTCCTCTTTCACGGATGCGGGCTACAAGCGTATCCACAGAAACCCGAAGATACAGCAGCTCCGTTGTGACAGTATCAAAGTCATGGAGCAGTGTCTCCCTCCTGCGCTCATTCACATCACTGCGCGGAGATGCAAAGGAACCCTTTCCCGGAATGGAATAGACATATCCCTCCGCTTCCAGCGCCTCATAGGCACGCTGGATGGTATTGGGGTTGATGGCAAGTCCGGTGGCCAGACTGCGCACAGATGGGAGTTTTTCCCCCTCCTGTATCACACCGATCACCACCAACCGCCTCAGACTATCCTTCACCTGTTCGTAGATGGGACGGGCATCCCGGTAGTCCAATTGGAGCATCACATTTTCTCCTTCCCAAGGCCCAAACTGTGTGAACCGTATTAATACGGTTAGCATACTTTGGGACGCATTGGAAGTCAATAAAGATATTCTTAATATTTCAATCATTTGCCTGGAAGGCACAGAACCCAATGGCGCCTTCCAGGCGGCGCAACTGTCCCAGCAAAGTATTATGATGATCTACATCATAGGAACAGATGCGGCTTTGACTAATTTTTCCATATCGTCTGTTTCTACACCTACCTCCACCGAAGCACAGAATGCCACTTCTTTCCCATTGCTTAAGCGCCAGAAACGCGCGCTCCCAACTGAACAGGGAGCGCGCGTTTTCTTTCCTACATAGTTCATGACAGTCACCGCTCCTCCAGCGGGACATACTGCCGCCGGGGAGCCACCTCCCGGTAGGCGGGGCGGATGATGCGGTTGAGGGGATTGTGAACCTCCTCAATGCGGTGGGCGCACCAGCCAGGCATCCGGGCCACGGCGAAAAGGGGGGTAAAGAGCTCCTCCGGAATTCCCATCATGTGATAGACAAATCCGGAGTAGAGGTCCACATTTGCGCAAATGGGCTTATCCGTGCGGCACCACTCCTGGATCAAAGGGGGCGCCAGCCGCTCCACCCGTTCAATCAGGTGAAACTCCCGTTCCAGCCCCGCCGGACCGGCCAGCGCCCGGGCATACCGTTTCAGGATCACAGCCCGGGGATCGGACAGGGTGTAAACGGCATGCCCCATGCCATAAATCAGGCCGGCATGGTCTCCCGCCTCTTTCCGGAGCAGGCGCACCAGATAGTCCTGTACCGTCCCGTCATCCTCCCAGTCTGAAACCTCCTCCTGAATATGCCAGAACATCTCCTGCACCTTGCAGTTGGCCCCGCCATGCTTGGGTCCCTTTAAGGCACCCACCGCCGCGGAAATTGCCGAATAAATATCGGTCCCCGTGGAGGACAGCACCCGGCAGGCAAAGGTAGAGTTGTTACCGCCGCCGTGCTCCGCGTGGAGCACCAGACAGACATCCAGCAGCCGGGCCTCCTCCGGTAAAAATTTGTGGTCGGGGCGCAGGCAGTAGAGGAGGTTTTCAGCTACGGACAGCCCCGGCTGGGGGGGGTGGATTAACAGACTCTCACAATCACAGTAGTGCCGTTTGGCGGCATAGGCCTGGGCCACAATCACCGGGCAGCGCGCCACCAGCTGCAGCGCCTTATAAATCTCACTATTTAAGGATCCGTTTTCCGGATCCGGATCGTAGGAGTACATGGCCAGCATGGACCGGGCCAGCTTATTCATCACATTGGGGCTGGGGGCTGATAGGATAGCGTCCTCTGTAAAGCGGTTGGGCAGGGTGAGGAAGTCGGAAAGGATTTCCTTAAAATCCTCCAATTGACCCTTTGTAGGCAACTGGCCAAACAAAAGCAAATAGGACACCTCCTCAAAGCCGCTGCGCCCCTCGGCGACAAAGCCCTCAATCAGCTCGGAAATTTCCACGCCCCGGTAATAAAGCCGCCCCTCAGCGGGCAGCTTTTCCCCATCCTCCAGGCGGTAGCCATCCACGTTGCCAATCAGGGTAATTCCGGCCTGCACCCCGGTGCCGTCATCATTGCGCAGCCCGCGCTTGATGCTCCAGCGGCGGTAATCCTCCGGATTAATTTGGTTATGCAATGGAAAGTCTTTGCATAGATTATAAATGAACTGGAAGGAATGCGCGGTCTGACGCGCCTGTTCCCGCAGGCGAACCTGCGGCTCAATCAGGTATTCCAAGTTGTAGTTCAGGCCGCTGTCGGGCTTTGAGTATTCCATCATGTTGACCCAATCCTCTCTCCATTTTCTTCGCTGCAATGAAACCATATTCTTAGTATATTATCCATTTTTCAAAATATAATAAACCAAATTTAAATGCTGTTCAAACAACATTAGGGGGATCAAAGATGATTCATGTGACTCGGATTCAGGGAAGGCGTACCGAACACAAGTTTAAACGGCCGCCGGGCATGCGGCAGATCATATCAGTATCTCTGCTGCTGGCAGTCGTCCTATTCTGCATGCCCTCTGTCCTGACCGGAATGCCCCTTTCCGTGACCGGAGAGCCCCAGGCCACGCTCCCGGCCATGCCGGAGAGTACCCAAACCAGCCGCTGGGACCGTGGCCGGGCCGTTCGTCTGGCACACAGCGATGACACGGTAGAAGAACTCACCATGGAGGAATACCTGTGGGGGGTGGTGGCCGCCGAAATGCCCGCCTCCTTTGAGCTGGAGGCGCTAAAGGCCCAGGCTGTGGCCGCCCGGACGTACACCGTTTCCCTTCAAAATTCCAACAAGGGAAAACATCCTGATGCCGACCTCTGTGACGACAGCGCCTGCTGCCAGGCCTACATCTCACACGCCAAGGCCCAGGAAAACTGGGGGCAAAACAGCACGGCATACTCTGAAAAAATTGCCCAGGCGGTGTTGGCCACCGATGGGTTGGGTGTTCTGTATGATGGGGCTCCCATTCAGGCGGTATTTTTCTCCTCCGCACCCGGACAGACTGCCGATGCAGTGGCGGTATGGGGCAATTCGGTCAGCTATCTGGTGGGGGTAGACAGTCCCGAGGGGGACGAGGTGCCAAACTATCACAGCCAAGTGATTTTAACGGCCCAACAGGCCAAAGACCTGATCCTGGCCGCCTATCCCGGGGCGGACCTCTCCGCGGATCCGGCCCTGTGGCTGGGCGAAGTGACTGCTGACAGCGCCGGGTGGGTCACCACCCTGTCCTTCGGCGGCCTCACCCTCACCGGGAGCAAGGCCAGGTCGCTCTTTTCCCTGCGCTCGTCCAACTTTACAGCGGCCTGGGACGGGGCGCAGTTTGTCTTCAACGTCACCGGATATGGACACGGCGTTGGATTAAGCCAGTACGGCTCCAATTCCATGGCCAAGACAGGCTCAGACTTTAAGGAAATCCTCACCTGGTATTATACCGGCACTCAGGTGGATTATTTGTGGACCTAATCAAATCGGCGCCGCAACGCAACGAAGCAGGATGCTCTTCCGAAACAGAGCGTCCTGCTTTGTTGTGGTTCCAGGTCATGGGGCAGGCACTCTTGTGTCTGTCATTATAACACAAAATCAAAAAATGCAAACTAAAAAAAGTAAAATTGCAAATTTTCTGGCTATTTATCGAAAAATCCCGGAAAAATCGGGGCCAAAATGACAATTTCTATAAAAGAAGCTGCGAAATGCGCACCTGTAAGGCTATTTCCCCACACAAAACCGCCGGAAGATGCGGTCGGTCACATCCTCACGGATGGATTGACCCGTGAGTTCGCCCAACGACTTCATTCCCTCCTCCACATCGGCCAAAACCGCATCGGGGGGAAACCCGGCTCCAAGGGCCTCTCTGGCCCGCACCAAACACTCCAGCGCCCGCTGTGCCCCCTCCGCCTGACGCTGATTGGTCAGCAACTCTCCATAGGTCTCCTGGGGCGGGGCCGGAAACACCTCTTCCACCCTCTGTTCCAACACGTCCAGTCCCTCACCAGTGTGCGCGCTGACCTCCACCACGGGAATCTGTTCCGGCAGCGGCGGAAGATACCGTTTCCCCGGCAGATCGCACTTTGTGCACAGAAGGATCACCGGCGCATGCTCCGCCGCCCTGCACAGGGCAGTTTCATCCTCCGGTACAAAGGGGCCGGTGCGATCCCATAGGTAAAAGATCAAACCGGAGCGCTCCATGGCGGCAAGACTGCGCTCCACCCCCATCTGTTCCACCAGGTCATCGCTCTGCCTCAGGCCTGCGGTATCCACCAGACGCAATGTAACGCTACCCATCTGACACCGCTCCTCGATGGTATCCCTGGTGGTTCCTGGAATGGAGGTCACAATGGCCCTTTCGTACCCCAGCAGGGCATTGAGCAGGGAGGATTTTCCGGCGTTAGGCCGCCCCAGCAGAGCACAGGGCACGCCCCGCGTCACCTGTTGTCCCCTGCGCCAAGTAGCCAGGAGTGATGTAAGCGCCTGCTCCTGGGCTGTTAACGTGCGAAAAATGGTCTCCGCGGTAAAGGGATCAATCTCCTCGTCAGCGTAATCCAAAACGGCACAGAAGTGGGCGGCGAGATCCACTAACGCGGAGTAGATCTCCCCTGTGCGCCGGGACAGGGCGCCCCCCAGCTGCCCGGCGGAGTGGCGTACGGCCTCCCGGCTGGCAGCATCCATCAGGTCGGCCACAGCCTCAGCCTGTGCCAAATCCAGCTTTCCGGCGAGAAACGCCCGGCGGGTAAATTCTCCCGCCTGCGCCTGACAGCACCCGAGGGCAAAGAGCGCCTCCAGCGCCAGGGAGAGTACCATCGGACTGCCGTGGCAATGCAGCTCCACTGTATCCTCTCCTGTGTAGCTGGCAGGACCCCGGCAGTAGGTGGCCAGAATCCAGTCGATCACCTGTCCCCCGCCATCCAGCAAAGCCCCGTAAACCAGGTTTTTTTCTTGCCGGGCTTCCAGCCTCCCCCCGCCCAGGGGGCGAAACAGCGCGCTGGCCGCCTCCACCGCCTTGGGACCGGAGAGCCGCACAATCCCTATGGCTCCGGGCAATCCGGTTGCAATGGCGGCAATGGTGTCAGATTGGGGCATAAAATAACCTCCTTTTCCTATGGAAACGCTCTGTTTGGAGAAATAAGCATGGTTACTTGCAAAAATATTTTTTGTTCATTTTGGGCAAAAAGTTTCCCTTGACAGGCATTATGTTTACCGATAAACGCAAAAAATCGACATTTAATTTACATAATCACGTGTGGAAAACTCTGTGGAAAATGTGGAAAACCTCAGTGAAACAGGGGGAGAAGGAATGTGAAACAATTTTTACACCACCACCAAAAAGATGTCAAAATATTACCAATCTTTTTGAGACCACAGACACAACTTTGTAAAACACCCGTTTCATTCTTCCCGTAAAATGAAGGAACGCCGCCTCAACATGTGGCGGCGTCCTGCAAGGACTCACGGAGGTTGCACTCGCCTCTTTAATCGGTCAGCTTTCCTCCTGAATCCGCCTGCTGACGGCCCTGGCAACGCAGATGCCAGAGGCCCCGGCCTGGGCCAGTCCGCGGGTGATTCCAGCGCCATCTCCGGCGGCGAAGAATCCGGGGAACGCGGTTTCCAGTTCGGAGGTCAGCTCCAGCCGGGAGGAGTAAAATTTTACCTCCGCGCCGTAGAGCAGCGTATCATAATTGGCTGTGCCGGGCGCAATTTTGTCCAGCTGATAGATCATCTCAATAATATTGTCCAGCTGCCGCTTGGGAAGGGCAAGGGAAAGATCTCCGGGAACCGCCGCCGTGAGCGTGGGCCGGACAAAGGATTTGGACATGCGGTGCTCGTTTGAGCGGCGTCCGCCCACCAAATCGCCAAAGCGCTGAACCAGTACCCCGCCCGCCAGCATGTTGGACAGGGAGGCGATATGCTTTCCGTAGCGATACGGCTCGTTAAACGGGGAGGTAAACCGGTTTGATACCAACAGGGCAAAGTTGGTGTTTTCACTGCGCAAAGCGGGATCCGCATAGGAATGGCCATTCACCGTATTGATCCCCTCCACATTTTCCGCCACCACATGTCCATACGGATTCATACAAAAGGTACGCACCTGATCGCCGTATTGCTTGGTGCGGTAGACCAGCTTGGACTCATAGACCACGTCTGTAATATGCTCAAAGACTGTGGCGGACAGCTCAACCCGCACCCCCACGTCCACCTGGTTGTTGATCAGATTCAGGCCCAGATCCTTGCACTGGCTGGAAAACCACTCCGCGCCGGAGCGGCCGGGGGCCACAATCAGCCGCTTACAGCGCACCTCTCCCCCCTTGGAGAGCATCAGACGAAATCCGCCGCCATCCCGCTCAATTTTGTCCACGGCGGTGTCAAAGCGAAACTCCAGCTTGTCCCGCAGCCCCTCGTAAATATTCCGGAGAATGCGCAAATTATTTTCTGTCCCCAGGTGCTTACAACGGGCCTGGAGGAGGTGCAGGTCAACCGCCAGCGCGCGGCGCTGCAATTTCTTGGCCTCGGGGGTGGCGGTGGAAAAACTCTCCTCGGTGGCGCCATGGGCGATGTTGATGGAATCCACATAGTCAATGAGGTCCATAACCTCCTGTTCCTTCATAAAGTCGGTCAGCCAGCCGCCAAATTCCGTAGTGAAGTTAAACTTCCCGTCAGAAAAAGCGCCCGCCCCTCCAAACCCGCACATGGTATGGCATACGGGACATTGAATACATTCCGTTACTTTTCCGGCCACAATGGGACAGCTTCTGTGATAGATATCCCGCCCCTGATCCAGCGCAACCAGCTTGAGACCGGGGTGCAGCCGGCTGAGCTCATAGGCCGCAAAGATGCCCGCCTCTCCACAGCCCAGAATGGCAACGTCATAGCTCGGATTCATGGGAAACACACCTCTCAATTACTCTTATCGAACTCCACCGCAATCACGCTCTGGCAATCCCCTTCCTTCATCCGGGTCAATCCCGCCTGTTTGGCACAGAGGAAGAAAATACGCACACCCCTCCGCGCAATTCCATTGCCTGGAGGGGCTGTCCCGTCCTCTCCCAGAGCAGGGCGCGGCACACTACTTTTATTATACATGAAAAAATGAGAAAAAGAAATTATTTTTGTTTTTTTAGCCTTTGGAGCAGCAACTGCGCACAGATGCCGGTAAACAGCCCCGCAGCGGCCCCGGCGAGAATCAGATAGGGGAGATAGGCCAGCACCACCCAGCTTTTCACAACCACGGCGGCGGCCAGCAGCTGTCCCACATTGTGGCAGATGCCGGCCAGGGCGGAGGCAAGCCACAAAAATTTCATCCCCGCCACCCGCCGCAGCGCCAGCAGGGACAAATAGCTGAGCATTCCCCCGCACAGACTGTACAACAGCGTCATCATCTGTCCTGAAAAAACGCTCCCCAGGAAGATGCGCCCCAGGAGAATGAGCAGCGCGTCCCCCGGCCCAAACAGGAACATGGCGCAGACGGTGACAATATTGCTCAGTCCCAGCTTGATTCCCGGGAGGGGAATCGGCGCCGGAAACTGCGCCTCCACCAGAAATATGGTAAGGGCAATGGCGCACAGCAGACCACAGCGCACCAGGCGGCGCGCAGGATTATCCCGTGGCTGTGTCAAGCGTATCCTCTCCTCCCACAATTTCAATGGCCAGCCGGTGGGGCAGACACACAATGGGGACCGTTCCATCGGAAATCCACCCCTGGTGGACACAGATCTGATCCGGGCAATCGGCGCTCGCCACCCGGATCCGCCCCTGTTCCACGGCGATCACACTGCTGCCCTCCCCCTCCCAGGGAATCTCAATGGTGCAGGGGGCAGATACCACATTCAGGTCAATGGTCTGATACAGCGCGCCGTCAATGGTGATTCTGGCGGTACCGCCCGTCTGTTCCGGCTTCTGGGCGCGCAGCAGAATGGCCCCGATACTCGCTGCCACCAACACAATCAAGAGCAAAAGCAACCCGCCCGTTCTTTTTACCAAGTCACCACCTCCACCCGGGTATCTTCATAGCCTGTCGTCAGGACGAAGCGGGACTCCAGCCCTTCGGTGATTACCACAGAGCCGTCCTCCCGGACGAGGATAAGGTCAAAGTCCTCCTCATTCCGGATCAAATCCGCTCTCCCCCTCCAAAACTCCACAGCCTGTTCCTCCCCCATCACAAAGAGAGCGGTGGACAGACCGTCACACACGGTTCCGCTGGGGCCGACCACAGTGACCGAGAGCAGACCGCTACGGGCCGGATATCCGCTCTCAGGGTCCAAAATATGCCAATAGCGCTCCCCATCCAGGTCAAAATACCGCTGATACCCTCCAGAGGTTACCACTGCCTGATCCTCAACGGAGAGAATCGCCAGATAATCCCCCTCCTCCCCCAATGGATCCCGCAGTCCAACCCGCCAAGGGGTCCCATCGGGCCTGCTGCCCACTGTCTGCACATTGCCGCCCAAATTCAGGCATGCCGAAGTAATTCCCATCTCCCGCAGCAGCTCCGCCGCCAGGCCGCCGGCGCGGCCCTTTGCCACCGCGCCAAAATCCAGCTGCATGTCAGCCGGGATGCGCAGCGCGGTATTCTGTGTATCCGCCTGAACATAGGAAATATCGATATGTTCCAGCAGCGCCGCCAGTTCCCGCTCCTGCGGAACCCGGTATTCTCCTGTGGTAAAGCCCCAGGCCCGTACCACGGGATAAATGGCGGGATTCAACGCCCCTTCGGTACGCGAGGAGAGAGCGCTTGCCTCCTCCCACAGCGACAAAGTCTGCCGGGAGATGCTGACCCACTCCCCCCGTGCGTGGTTCAGCCGCCATAGATCACTGCTCTCATTGGTCACAGACCACAAGCCGTCCAGCTCCACAATCAGCGCCTGCACCGCCTCGCATGCCTCCTGAGCATTCGAGCCGGTCACAGACAGCGTCATCAGGGTGTCCATGGCAAAGATCTGTGTCTCCACCTTCTGCTCAGACTTCGCGCATCCAGATAAAAAGATGATAATACAAGCCAAAACAATCGCCCGCAATTTCGTTCTCTTCACGGTATCCCTCCCATATTTCTGATCCAGTTTACCACATTTCTCCTGGTCCTACCAGAAAAAGAGGGATAGAAACCAATCTTTTGGAGGCAGCTCTACTTATTGTTCCATTTCTAATAAAGGCCTGTTGTGTTGTTTCAGGAAACGCAGATTGATTCCCCCCAAGGGGAAGATCCGCTGCGAGGGCCGTTTCACAGTATATTGTAAACAGGGACAATTCTGAGCAGGACAATGATACAAGCAAATTATAGAGAATACCATCTTGACAGATTTAAAAAGTGCGTGTATGATTGTTTTGTAACTGTTTTGTAATCTTTTTTGCAAACTGTTACTTTTTCCCATTTAAGATCAAACAAATTAAAGCGAGGCCGCTATGGACGGAATATTACAGAAAAAAGAAACCATACTTGCCCTCCTCCGCTCCCTCCCTCAGCGACTTGGAGTTTACGAAAAAAAAGGCCGCCAATGGAACGTGTATGCCAAATGGCTGTATATCCGGATACGCCGCTTACGCTGTGCCTGCCAAAACCTCTGGGCCGGACACCACGCAGTGGAGCCTGCTGTTTTTTTATTGGTGGCCGCAATCTCCGGCGTTGCCATCACACTGACCACATTATATACCCCCAGCTACGCCGTCTATGTGGACGGTGTGGAACTGGGCGTGGTTGCCGACCAGGCCATCGTAGAAGATGCCGTTGCGCTGGTTGAGGCCCAGGGACAGCGGCTGTTCGGCTACGACTATCAGGTGGAGGGCGATATCAGCTTTCAGGCCGGACTGGCCCTGAAAACCGATATGACGGATGAACGGGACATTGAGACCTATTTCTTCACCCAGATGGACGAGATGGGAGATGCCCTGCGAAAGTACCAAGTGGTTGTCAGCGGCACCGCTGTGGGAATTACAGCAGATCAGGATGCGTTAAACGCCCTGCTGGAGGAAATCAGAAACCAGTATGTCAATGAAAACACCATCTCCTCTGAGTTTGTGGAGGTGATCACCATTGAGCCGGTCTACACCGCACAGGAAAGTGAAGTACTGGATATAGCGTCCCTGCGGGGGATCCTAACGGCCAACACCACAGGCGAAACCACCTATACCGTTGCCAAGGGGGACACCTTTAACGCCATCGCTTTCGCCAACGATATGTCCGTCAGCGAGCTGAGGGCACTCAACCCGAACGCAGACATCAACCGCCTGTCCATTGGCCAGGCACTGAATATCAAAGAAGAAATTCCCTTCCTCTCTGTGGCTACCATGGAGCGCCTCGCCTACACCGAGGAGATTGCCTGCCCGGTGGAAGAGGTTGCGGATCCCTCCATGTATATTGGGGACTCCAAAATTCTGGTGCAGGGCGAGACCGGCGAGGCGCTGGTTGAGGCAGATGTTGCCTATATCAACGGATACGAGAAGGAGCGGATCATCCTCTCCACCACCACGGTGAGCGCGCCTACCACCACAACCAAAGCGGTGGGCACCATGGAACGGCCGAGAACCGCCTCCACCGGCAACTTCCGCTGGCCCTTCAGCGGACGCATTACCTCTTACTTCGGCGGCCGTTACATTTTTGGCAGCTACAGTTACCATTCCGGCATCGACATTTCAGGCAACTATGGCGCTTCCATTGTGGCGGCTGATGGCGGAACCGTTACCTTTTCCGGATATAAGGGCAGTTATGGCAATCTGGTGATTATCACCCACGACAACGGAACTCAGACCTATTATGCCCACTGCTCCAGCTTGCTGGTCTCCAGCGGAACCAAGGTATATCAAGGCCAAACCATTGCCAGAGTGGGCTCCACCGGGCGCTCCACCGGCAGTCACCTGCACTTCGAGGTGCGGGTCAATGGCACAGCGGTCAATCCTCTGTCCTACCTGCCATAGCCAGATATAAAAGACGACAGCCGCTTCTCCTTGGGCGGGACAAGAAGTGAACCATAGGTAAAAATCCCTGTGATGGGGCGGACAGTTTCGGCTGTCCGCCCTGCTTTTTGTCTATGCTGTTAGGTTTATCGCTGAGATATCCATGAGCTCGTATTCCTCAGGTACTGCTTCTGCTTCGCAGGATAATTCCAGCGGCGTATCCATCAGCCCAATATCCCTGTAGTAAATCCAGATATCCTGCTCGGCGGTGCGGGAATATTTTTGCGACTTTTCCCCCACCACGATCTTTTCGATGAACAGCCGCAGGATTTCCGGTGTGAGCTCTGTGATGTTGCTGTATCGCTTTGCCTTGTCAATAAACTACGCCACATTGGTCAGTGAGTTCTGAAGCTGTTCCAGCCGTTCCTCCAGCTTCGGGAGCTTGCTTCGCAGTTCCGCCTGTTCGGTGGTATACTCAGAGGAAAGCATACGGAAGTGCTCGTTAGGGATTCGCCCGAGTACGTTGTCCTCCAACAACTTTTGTCAAGGAGGTTTATCCAATTTTTCATAATAATTTGCAGGCGGAGAACAATCACCCTTGACAAACAGGTCTACATATCGTAAACTACAATTAAGGTTTACATCGTGTAGTCTTAGGGGTGATTATTTTATGGCCGATTATAGATTGGCAGATGCGGAAGCGAAGTTTGCCGACTTGATTTGGGCAAACGCGCCAATGAACTCAACCGAGCTTGTCCGGCGATCGCAGGACATGATGAAGTGGAAAAAGTCCACCACCTATACCGTGCTTAAACGTCTGTGCAACAAGGGGCTTTTCAAAGTTGAGGATGCCGTTGTGTCGGCACTTATCACCCGCGATGAGTATCTGGCAGGGCAGAGCCGCCGATATGTGGAGGACGCATTCGGCGGGTCGTTGCCGCATTTTCTTGCATCATTCATCGGTGGAAAAAAGCTGTCCGACAAACAGGCGGAGGAACTCATACGTCTGATTACCGAACACAAGGAGGGCTGAACCGTGGAGAAGATATTTCTTTCCGTACTCAACATGAGCCTTATAGGGGCATTTGTCATAGCGGCGATTATGCTTGTGCGCCTGCCGCTCAAAAAAGCTCCTAAAGCCATTTCCTACGCATTGTGGGCGGTGGCGGGTTTTCGGCTTATGTTTCCCTTTACACTGGAAGGCGCGTTTAGTCTGCTCCCATTCAATTCTACGCCAATCCCACATGACATAGCAACGCAAGCTGTTCCGCGTATTGATAGCGGGATTACAGTCATTGATAATGCTATCAGCGCGGCATTACCCGCTGTCACGCCTGCTATTAGCACTAATCCGTTGCAGGTATGGCTTACTGTCGGTTGCTGTATCTGGATTTTTGGTATTGTGATTATGCTGATTTACAGCATCGTATCCATCACTTTACTTAATCGCAGATTGCGCAGTGCGATAAATGTCGGAGATAATATCTATGAAGCCGTCAATCTGAAAACACCGTTTGTTATGGGACTTTTCAGATCGAAGATTTACATTCCGATGGGGCTTTCCGGAGAGGAACGCCGCTATATTGTCCTGCATGAGCAGACGCACATTCGGCGGCATGACCATATCATCAAAATGCTCGCCTACTTTGTATTGTGTCTGCATTGGTTTAATCCGCTGGTGTGGGCGGCGTTTATCCTGATGGGAGCGGATATGGAGATGTCCTGCGATGAGCGTGTGATGAAAGAACTGGGCGGCGATATTAAAAACGCCTACTCCCAGTCTCTGGTTCGGGTGGCATCGGAGCGAAAAATGCTAAACGGCAGCCCTCTTGCTTTTGGGGAGGGCGGCATGAAAGAAAGAGTGAAGAATGTGTTGAATTTCAAAAAGCATTCGCGAGTAATTATTATTGCGGCAGTGATATTGGTGGCTGTGTTGAGTGTGGGATTTGCGGTGAATAGGACAGGAGATGCCCAATCGCAGTTACAGAAAATCACAGGCGCCACGCATGAACAAGCGGAGCGGGTTGAATTTTATCTTGCGGAGTGCGGGATATCCTATCAAACCATAGCCAATTCAATCAATCCCATAACAGAAGGTATGGATACTGATTGGCAGGCTTACGATTTATTGACAGAAGATGGTTTCTCTTATGTGCTTATACTCAGGAAATCTGACAATGATTTTACCGCCATCTTGGATCATGAAGGCAGGCTCATTTCGGGCATAATTGACAACAGGGTAACGCCTGCTTTATATATAAATGGGGAGTATAAATTTGCGGAGATTATTTTAGGAACCATGGATGACCAAAGTGGGATTTTGATTGAGGATGACATAGCAATCTATGTAAAAGGCCGAAAAGCAGTGCATATGACAATCGATGGATATAATGCTTGGGTTGCTGCCGGAGAAAACGATGCGGATGTGTATGATTTCGCTGAATATGTCATCTATACTCCGATAGGAAAAGATGAACAGATGTATATGAGAATTGACGATTATAATGCTTGGGCTGCCGCCGGAGAGAACGATGCAGATGTATATGATTTCGCTGTTCCCTACATCGATGATGGCTCCGATGCTACCATAAAAACGTATGAAAACCAACTCATAACGTACTAATCCGATTTGTTCACGGAAACTTACTCGCCGCATTATGACGGTCTGCGTTACGAAATGAGCAATTACGAGGAGGATGTTACTTCTTCCGGTGGCTATACCGCAACGTTCCTTTGGACGATGTATCATTTAGGTAATGGACTTGACGTTCCCGATGATCTGGGCAAAGAGCAGGAAGGTAATTTTTCCTTAAAGGCGAACGCGAAAATCGGTGCGGGCGGTCTGCTTGATTTAAGCACTATCGAGATACTTGCGGATAACCGTCCAAAAGGGGCGCCGAATTATGAGGTTCCGATCGAGGACTTCCTCCCCAAGAATTAGGCAAAACACGTAATAACGGGTGGGGCGGTATCCCCGCCCGCCGTGTTTGTTACCACCCATATCCCGCGTCCTGCGCGGCTGCTGTTCCCGCTGCCCAGAGCGCAAAGCAGCATCCAGCCACCTGCGGTCCACACCGCACTTATCTGGCTGCCCTCCGTTTTTACGAGCGTTGTAATTTCCGTCATGTAGTCGGGCAGTTTCAGGTCTAAAAACACCTGAAGAACAATGAAAGCAAGACTTACGCAAATGAATAGCCATTCCCGTTTGCGCAAATATTTCAAGATTTTCAGCATGAATCAATCACTCCTCATAAAATTAGTTAGCGCTTTTCGAATCTCATTCCAAAACATCACTCTGATGAAGAAACTCCATATTGGGGTAGATTTCTTCCATCATTTCATCGGGGTAACGCTCATCAAGCAATTCTTCCATTTGGTTTCTGGGCGCAATGCCCTGCGCTCTATCCGACCATCTGCCCAGCGCAATTGTGGATAGCAACAGGTTAAACGACAGCCCTATTGCAATTATTCCGGTAAAAGTCCGCTTGGGCCTTTTGGGCAGGCGTTCCACTAAATTTATAATTCGGGGATAGATGCTGCGGATATACACCGTCCCCAGTATCCCCCAAAAGATCATGTACAGCAGGCTGGTGCGCCCGCCAAAGAACGCAAACGGCTGATCGCTGTATTGCCAGGACACCGTGCCAAAAACCGCTTCCTGAAACAGGCTGGACACCACCTCGAACAAACCGCCAACTATCGCGCTGCCGCAAAACAGCCATCCGTTACTCTTTAACGATAACGGCGCTAAAAGCAATACCATCAGCACCGCGCCAAACCCGTAAATTTGACTAAACGGGCCATACAACATACCTTGCCTGCTTTCAATCGTTCCAGTCATAATCAGGCAATAGGCCGTTTCCACTATGTAGCCGGCGACACATCCAATAAGAAATACCCAAATCATGCGGGTAAAGGTAACTCCCTGATACGCAACGCCGGCATCTTGCCTGATCCCATCCAATAAGTTATGCAGCCAGTGGCGGCCTTCTTCCCTGCGGGCTTTTTGCCGCGCAACCCACTCTTGCCGCAAGGTTTCATGCTCGGCGCCAAGACCTTTAGGGCGCATTCCCGGAAACGCATTCATTACACGGAACCCGCTGCCCCTGCGCTGCTGAATCGCGTCTATCCGCCTAAGTATCAGGGCCGATTTTTCGCCCGCGCTTTCGTTTTCGCATATCCCGCGCAGCCGCGCGATGCTCCCCGCGGGATCTGATTTTTCAAACCATGTATATTCCTGCTGGTACTGATCCAGTTCGTCAAGCACGGCTTTCAGATTTTCCATCCGCTCTCGCAGCCCTGTAACCGAAGCCAATGTACGAATCAGGTCTAACATCAACAGTGCAAAAACCAGGCTTGCTAAAACACGCTGAGTTTCAGGACGCACAATGTTAATGAGCTGTTCGGCTCCGGGTTGGTAAAAGTAAGTTACCACCAGCCCCAGCAAACCGAAAATACTTGAGTTACGAAGGCAAATCCGGCCTTTCAGATTGAACCTCCTGCCGGAATAATCCCACCATCGTGTTTGGAACAGAGCCTCCATCAGCCACCCGGTGAAATATTCGAGAACAGATGCCGCTGCCATTGATATTAGAAAAACAAGAGGGGGGCTGCTTTTTACCGGGTCCGCAAACAGAAGGATGAATAGCGCGCCAAAACCATAGATCGGACACCATGGCCCCGCCAGAAAACCGCGGTTGACTGTTTTTTGGGCGCCAATGGAGCACCAAATGGTTTCACATAGCCATCCCATGACGCTGTAAAGCGTGAAATATAATACCAATTGAGAAAAACTAAATGTTTGCACGATTCATCCCCCCCTCAGATTATTTGTTTTAATTATGTAGTCAGGTTTAAAACCGCGTGCCGCCACTTGCATGTAGTGTTTATACAATATCCCGAAACGGTAGCGATACAATGGCTCCCACGGCTTTGCGCCGCCGCAGAAATGCAGGATTGCGGTATTTTGCATCACCCAATCCATATTGGCTTGTCCCGCGCTGCGCAAGAAATAGTTGCTGTAGTTACGGGCATCGTAATTCCATACGGCATCGTTAAGTTCCAGTATTCTGCTTCCGTACAGGCCATTCAGAACGTCTTGATCGGGGAGCAACCGCTCTTTTTTACGCTCTTGCGCGTATCGGAAAACCTCCTGCGGGTCAATTTGCCTTCTTCCCTTAGCAAGGTCAATGAGCAAAACACCGGAATTGAAATAGTCGTGTTCGGTACCCAGCCGTATCCGGTTCACATTATTGGAAAATTCGGTCTTGCCGGTGTGCGCCGCCGCGGCAAACAGAAAGCCCTGCATATCCAAGTCCCAAAGAGGCCGCAGCGGGTTTATAACCAGAATATCGGGATCGAGGTACAATACTCTGTGGGGAGCATCCGGCAACCGGCGCGGGGCCAGCAAGCGGTAATACATTTCCTGTGGATAGCGGCTGTTGGCCGGCGCACTGCCCCACAGGGAGTCATCCACCTGGAGAGGATGCAGTACAGCATTGTAATTCTCACAAAACTTCCGAAGGTTATTGATTTCAATTTCCAGGATGGAACTGTGAAGCATCCATACTTCCATTTTTTCGCCGGGATTGTTCACAAAAAACGAGGTGAGCATTACCCGAAGCGGCGGGAGATACTTTTCATCCAGCGTCACCAATATGCTGATAGGTTCCATCACATCTCACCTCACCTTAATTTTGTAATATGTACTCGTTAAACTTATTCAGCGGGTTTGTCTTCGTTAAGCAATGCCATAAATTCAACGCCGGTGATATTTTCTTTTTCCAGCAGGTAGTCGGATATTTTGTCGAGAGAAGCGCCGTTCGCTTTTAACAGATCAATGGCGTCCTGTTCGCATTCGGCCAGTATTTTGCGAACCTCATCGTCCACCAACGTGCCGGTCTGCGAAGAATAATTGGCTACATTGCGCCCGTCAAGATATTGGTTTTGGGTACTTTCCAGCCCCATGGGGCCGAACTTTTCACTCATTCCATATTGAGTCACCATGCCGCGGGCCAGTTTGGTGGCGCGCTCAATATCGTTGGACGCGCCTGTGGTCACTTCTCCAAACTTGATAATCTCAGCGGCGCGTCCGCCCAACAAAGTAGTGATTTGTGCCAGTATTTCGGAACGCGTCATCAGGTAGCGTTCTTCTTCCGGCATGTTCATGGTATAGCCAAGGCTGCCCATGGTGCGGGGAACAATGGTGATCTTCTGTATCGGCTGGCTGTTTTTTTGCAGGGCGCTTACGAGAGCGTGACCAACCTCATGGAAGGCTACCATGCGGCGCTCTTTCGGATTCATCACGCGGTCTTTCTTCTCCTTACCGGCGATGACCAGCTCCACAGCTTCCATCAGGTCTTTTTGCATGACGGTATTGCGGTTTTCTTTCACGGCCAGCAGCGCGCCCTCGTTTACCATATTCGCCAAATCCGCTCCGGTGGCGCCAGAGGTCGCAAGGGCGATGCCATGGAGGTCTACGTCCTCGCCCAGCTTTACTTTGGCGGCGTGAACTTTCAATATGGATTCCCGTCCAATGAGGTCGGGTTTCTCCACGATAATGCGGCGGTCAAAACGGCCCGGACGCAGGAGCGCTTTGTCCAACACCTCCGGGCGGTTGGTGGCGGCCAGCACAATGATGCCTTTTTCACTGCCAAAGCCGTCCATCTCGGCCAAAAGTTGATTTAAGGTCTGTTCCCGTTCGTCATTGGAGCCAAGCTGATTGTCACGGCTTTTTCCAATCGCATCGATTTCATCAATGAAGATAATGCAGGGGGCGTTTTTCTTAGCCTGTTCAAACAGATCGCGCACACGGGAAGCGCCTACGCCAACAAACATCTCCACAAACTCACTGCCGGAAATCGAGTAGAAAGGTACGCCCGCCTCGCCAGCCACAGCTTTTGCCAGCAAGGTTTTGCCGGTTCCCGGAGGGCCAACCAGCAACGCGCCTTTAGGCTGCTTAGCGCCTATATCCTGATACCGCTGAGGATTGTGCAGAATATCAACCATTTCAAGCAGGCTTTCCTTGGCCTCGTCCTGTCCCGCCACATCAGTGAATTTGACTCCTGTGTTCTTTTCCAGATTGTATTCTTTCGCCTTGCTCTTACCCGCGCCAAAGATGCCGCCCATACCGCCAACCCCGGAACCGCTGCCGCCCATCTTTTGCATCATTTTTCGGATAACGAAGAAGTATAGCAGATACATGATCAGTGTGGGGATTATCCACATAGTGATAAAGCTCATGAACGGTGAAGAATTTGTACTGGATTGAACTTGGTAGAAAGAAACGCCGTTTTCATACAGGCGGTCTGTTAACGTAGGATCGTCAACCCGTACGGCAATGTAGTTATCTCCAACTGCCGGGGCAGCCTGCGTATTTGTCGAACGTCCTTCGGGATACAGTATTTTTTCCACCGATGTAAGATCCGCTTCTTTGTCAATAACGATTTGTATTTGGTCATCGCTTATCTGAGCACGGCTTACACTGCCGCTCTCCACCAATTGAATGAATTGGCTGTACTCAATTTGAAGTGCAGAATCGGATATCCTATTGAAAAAGAATATGTTTAATATGGAAGTAATGAGAAACATCACCATCATGATATTGAAGATGTTCGGACCTCGGGGGGCATTTCCGCCAAAGCGCCCGCCGTTCGGGCCGGGGGTGTTGTTTTGGCTATCCGCGCTGTTTGGGTTTATTTGATTTGGAAGGTTGTCCATCCCATTATCTGTATTATTTTTCTTATTCTGTTCCATTATTATCCTCCTCATTAACTTTGGGAAGCTTCTTCCCGCAGCGTTTGCAGTAGATGCTGCTTCGATCATTGTGCTCGGCGCACTCCGGACAGCATCTTTCCTCCTTTGCTGCCGCCAGCCTCAGCCGGGTTTCGATGATTTGATCCACAAGCAAATTTACTCTTTTATTTTCCATCTCCGCTTTTTCCAAGATGCCTTTCCCGATTTCACAATACTGTTCATAAAGTTCGCGTTCCATGTTGTGTAAGTCTTTTTCCATCTCACCGATTTCACCCTGTGAGATTTGCCACTTGTCTTCCAAAGCCAATTCACCTCCGGTTAGAATTGCTTCTATATTTTTCGTAATTCAATGATAGTAACTATTTCACGGCGGAACAAGCTGCAAAATTGATCTAATTGTCCATTTTCGGACATTCGCAGATCATCTGTCCGATTCGCCTATTCTCAACATAACCTTGCTATCCGGCCTGAGATATAGTAAAATATGTGGGAAGCTAAATGGTGAGAGCAATAGGGGGAGAGGCGGTATGCCGGGCACCGGTCAAGATATTCGCATTACGAAAACACATATGGCACTGTCTAAAACTTTGATGGATCTGCTTGAAAAAAAGAGTTTTCAGAAGATCACGGTGAACGATATCTGTCAGGGCGCTATAGTCAGCCGTTCCACGTTTTATATGCATTTTGAGGATAAATACCAACTGATGCTTTTTTGTTTACAGGAAGAGAGAAAGAGGTTTGACGAGGCTGCCCAAAGCATGGCCCCCCGTGATATACTGCATGTGGTTTTATCATCCGTGTATGAACGGAAAAGGGTATTCCATAATTTTTTCAAAGCGGAAATAGATATGGAACTGTTCAATATGTTCA
>Ga0153929_1000113_pt1 | contig 35277 bp, 21 predicted proteins | sample TSNJ013MetaG_FD_104689 | JGI IMG/M metagenome (GOLD analysis project Ga0153929, IMG submission 104689) | Attine ant fungus gardens microbial communities from New Jersey, USA - TSNJ013 MetaG | ecosystem: Host-associated > Fungi > Mycelium > Unclassified | place: USA: New Jersey, Wharton State...
AATATTATCTTCGCAATAGCTTTTTCCGGAACAATGTATTTTCGCACCATTGTTATTATATTTACAATAATAAGATGGAGACTTATTCGTTCTTATACGTCTTTGCATATTATGACCACAATAACCGCAGGCAAGAAAACCCGTAAACATACTACTCTTATTTTCTGCTTTCTTTCTCTGAAAAGGAGAAATTGAATTCATTGCCGTAGCCTGTCGGTAATCTTCTTTGGAAACAATAGCCGGATGTGCATTTTCATACCTTTTCCATTCTTCTTTTGGAATTTTCAATGCGTATGCTTTTCCAACTTCTGGTCTACGGTATTGACCTGCCAATGCTAATCCGGTATATTCCTCATTCTTTAGGATATTAGCCACGGTATCTGCTGTCCAGAAGTGTACCGGCTGATGATTTTTCAACCGCCCAGCCACATCTTTTCTATAATCACCCGGCGTAAGTATTCCTCTTTGATTCATAATTCTGGCAATTTCTTTTTTAGATTTCTCTTGCAGGGTAAGAGAAAAAACCTCTTTCACAATTTCACTTGTAACCGGATTAATGAACAGACGATTTCTTTCTCCTGCCTTTTTCATATATCCATAGGGTGCTCCGCTGATGCACTCCCCTGATTCCCATTTTTGATACAGTGACCTTTTCACATTATTTGATAATAAGGTGCTGTAAAATTCATTAAATAAATTTTTGTAGGAAACCTCCAAACCCGGAATGTTATTTACATATTCATTGCTGTCCAATCCATCATTGACTGCGATAAAACGAACCTTTAGAAAAGGAAAAACATGCTCCAGATATTCGCCAACTGTAACATAGTCTCGCCCAAACCGTGAGAGGTCTTTTACAATTACACATGATATGCTTCTTTGCCTGATCATCTCAAGCATTTTTTTCATGGCCGGACGTTCAAAATTTGTTCCACTATATCCATCATCCACGAATTCCATGATATCCGATTTTTGGACATTCAATTTTGTTTGGATATAGTCATAAATTAACTTTCTTTGATTCGCGATACTATTACTTTCTTCCTGATTGAGATCCTCCTTTGACAGACGCAGGTAAACAGCATAATACTTTTTAAATTGCATCTTTTTCCCCCTTTCTAAGGAACTGATCAAAAATAACCTGTACAGATAGCGTAGGATAAATAGGTTGTTTTTGATCAGTTCCTAAGTGTCTCTGTCAACATGAGCAGTTCAGAAAAGACATCTTCCGTATGCAATTCTATCTTGACGTTCCCCTGTGGAAAAACTTCAATCCGTTTTACGAAAACTTTTACCATTTCATCTGTTAATTCTGTCACTTCAGTAAATTTCTTCACCTCATCAAAAACAGAATATTTTTCCACTGCTTCTTCACAGGAAATTCCTGTCTGCTCTTCAAGATTCTGTTTTTCCTCCTGTAATATGCCAAGCTCTTTTGCATATATCTTTTGCGTATTAGTATAGTCTTCTTTGGATAGCACCCTGCGTTTCAAGTCCAGATATACTTCTTTTCTAAGCATATTTTTTTCACTTATTTTCCGGTTGACTTTTTCCAGCTGACAATAGAGACCTTGCTTTGTATCAGAATCAACTGATTGTTGGTAATTTTTAAAAAGTGTTTCTGTATCGCAGATAATTGCTATATGCTTTTTTAATATCTCAAATATAGTTTCCTTCAAAACCTTCTCCCGGATGTAGGTATGCGGACATTTTTTGATGCCTGGAGAGTTCGAATAATCTTTACATATGAAATAATACTCTCTTTCTCCTTTACGTGACCTAAAATAATTTCTCAGCATACATCTTTTACAATTTCCACAATAAATTTTATATGAAAACAAATTGACAACTTTAGAAGTTTTCTCTGACCGGCACTGTCTCTCTTTTGCATCTTCACTTCTTTGCATTATAATTTTCTGCACGTTCTGGTATTGCTTCCGGCTGATGATTGCTTCATGTGTGTTTTCAACACACTCCCACTCTTCTTGTGGGATTTGATGATACGGAATATTCTCCCATAATGACTTTTTACTTTTTGCTATTGGCAAAGCTCCATAGTAAGCCGGATTGCGCAATATGTTTACTATAGTAGAGCGATACCATTTTGCCAGGTCTTTATACCGGTCATTTTGAAAAAGGCCAAGTTCATGAAAGCGGCGCATTGGCGGATGAATTTCATTATTATGAAGCCACTTTATAATCATATAATAGCTTTCTCCGTCTTCTGTCATATCAAATATTGTTTTGACATAATATGCTGTTTCAGGATCGATGATGAGGTGATGATGATCTTCCGGATCAATTAAATATCCATAAGGTGGGCGGGAACCCCAGTATTTCCCTTCTTTTCTAAGGCGGTTAAAGGTTTTACTGACTTTTAATGATACATCCTTTGCATAGTAGTCATTAAACAAATTTTTGATTGCTATCAAAATAGGATCCGTATTCATATGCGAGCTGTCATAATCATCAAATACAGAAACAAATCTGATTTTTAAATGGGGAAATATTTTTAATAAATATTCCTCTGTTTCTTCGAAGTTTCTTCCAAACCTGGAAAGGTCTTTTACAATAACCCCATTGATTTTTCCGGCTCTTATATCATCAATCATTTGATTGAAACCTGGCCGGTTGAAATCAGTTCCGGTTTCGCCATCATCTATATATTCTTTAGACAACTGCATATTGGGATCTTTCTGAATATATTCTTTCAATATTTTTCTTTGATTTTGTATGGAATCACTTTCGTAGACAGAGCTTTCTTCTACGGATAAACGCAAGTAGCCTCCCATTTGGCAAGTTTGGTCATCTGACTTTATCTCATACTCTTTTTTCTTTCTGCTCATTCTTGCCAATTTATCCGCCTCCTCTCCTCATTACCCGCGGCCACCTTGTACTCCTTATTATTTTCTAAATATTCCAGAATCTCATCAAATTCATCCTGCTGTCTTAATTCTATTTTCAAACAACAACTGGAAAACACCTGGATTTGCTTGATTGTTGTTACAAGATACTGTCGATCTAATATCTTTTCGTCTTCAAATTCTAAAATATTTTCTATCCAGCTATAATCAATATCCCCCTTCTCCTGAAGTTCTTTTATCTGCCCTTCCAGCCGTATTTTTTGCCTTTCGGCCTCTTTGATTTGCTTTGTACAGGATTGTAACATATCTTTATAGTCTGATTCTTCTAAGAAACCTTTTTTATAATCTTCAAACAGGGTAAGCTTCAATCCGTTTTTTTCTTCTTTGTCCTTTTCCACAATATCCAGATGATTATGTATCTTTTTCAATCGTTTTCCAAACAAAGAATGCTTTTCTACTTTGGGCAGTATTTCTTTTAATTCCTTCAGCAGACGAACGTGGTATTTTAGAATATCACCTACACTTTTTTTGAGCTTTTCTTCATTAATCCTATGGCTGCTGCATTTATTACAATCTCTTTTATGGGTAGAACATACATAGTACACATATATTTTCCCCTTATGCTTCTCTGTTTTTCTCACCATCATCTGTCCGCAATCCGGACATTGCAGTAAACCGGAAAATGGATAGAGGTTCTTCTTTCCCGGGCCTCTCCTTGTATCTTTTTCCAATATGTTCTGCACAAGATTGAACATTTCCTTGTCTACAATTGCTTCATGAGCATTTGGAACCCGCCGCCATTCTTCTTTTGGTTTTTGAATCCGGTCAGATACTTTATAATTCGTTTTTTCTACCTTTCCCTGCACCAACGTTCCCGTATAGACTTCATTGGTTACAATCCTGCGTACTGCCACCGCAGTCCACCTGGCTTTTGCATTGACTTTGAATTCTGTATTGAACCGGCTGCCGGTATGTTTTTTATATTCCAGTGGTGACAAAATTCCATGTTCATTTAAATATGCTGCGATTCCCTGCAGACTGTATCCTTGTAGAATCATTATGAACATCTCATATACAATGGCTGAAGCGTATTCATCTATGACTAATTTATTGCAGCGGTATTTCTCATTCCACTCTTTTTTATAACCATATACAGCAAAAGCTCCTGTAAATTCACCATTTTTCTGTTTTACTTCTAAATGACTTCTTACTTTTACAGAAATATCTCTGCTGTAATTGTCATTCATCAGATTTTTAAATGGCATCATAATATTATCTGATTGGCGCATTTGTCCCAAGCTGTCATAGTCATCGTTGATTGAAACGAAACGTATATTTAAACGTGGAAACATCTTTTTCAAATATTTCCCTGTTTCAATATGATCTCTTCCTAAGCGGGAAAAATCTTTTACTATTACGCAATTGATGATACCTTTTTGTATATCATCTAACATTGCCTTAAAACCCGGACGTTCAAAATTCAAACCTGTATATCCATCATCTTCATACTCATTCACAATATGTATATCGGGTTTGTTTTCCACATATTGACGGATGAGTTCCTTTTGACTTGTTATACTGTTGCTTTCATAAGAGTTAGGGGATGGCTGATCTCCTCTGACAGACATGCTGTGGAAATCATCTTTTGACAGCCGGGCATAGCTTCCGGCCGAATAGATACGGTTATTTGTATACTGCATAATATCACTCTCCCAATATTTCAAGATTACTTGAAATACCAGTATCCAAAATTATGCAGCACTTTTTATCCAAATTCATTATACCTCTTCCTCAACTGCTTGTCGACCCCATTTTATGTATTAAATATTGAACCATCCCATCCTCAAAACTCATCCCCTCATTTGAAAATTCTAATTTTATTATTACACCGTTGCATTTAAAACAATATGGATTTCTAATCTTTTTTATAAAGTCCAGAATCCGTTCCTGCTTAGGAAGTGATTCATCAATCTGGATTTCTGTGAGTTCCATCAGTTCCGTATCTATCTGACTTATATCCATATTCTTCATGATATCTATTTCCTGGATTGTCATCATATCCTCACAATTTATTTTTTTCTCTTTATCCTAATGTACTCTTCCCTGCCAGTCCATTATGCTTGTATTCTGACAATTGCTTTTCCTTATAATAACATTTCAAAAAACGATGAAAATAGTCCTGCTTTCTTCCTGGCAGCGGCTACTTGATTATTCTTCTCTCTTCTTCCACAGCGACACAGTACAAAAAAATGCCACAACCCTCTCTGGATCGTGACATCATATTTTTCGGTTGCCGGCTCCCCTATTCTATGTTAAGATTGGAGATATCTAAAACATGAATACTTATACAGAGGTTTCTGCCATGCAAGTTTACCATTTATCTATCAATTCTCCTTCATGGGATGAGATAGATTCACAGCTTTTAACATATGTCTCTACGGAACGCCAAGGAAAAATATTGAGGTATGTCAACATATCTGACCGTAAGCTTTCCCTGTATGCTGCGCTCATAGTCCGCATGGGTTTAAGCCAAATGACCGGACTCCCCATAGCCGAACTCTTTTTCAGCGCTAAAGCCAATCACAAACCGATGTTTCTCTCTGCACCCAATTACGATTTCAGTATTTCCCACACCCATGGGTTTGTCCTGTGCTGTATTTCCTCAGATGGAGCGGTGGGTGCGGATACAGAAAAACTCAAGGATGCACCATTTGAGATTATGCGACAGGTTTTCCACCCAACAGAAATACAATATGTACAATATGCTCCTCCAAGTCAGAAAGAACTACGTTTTTTTGAAATCTGGACACGAAAAGAAGCTTATACAAAACAAATGGGTACCGGTCTGGTTCTGGATCTTCCTTCCTGTAATACGTTATCTCCCTCCATCTCTCCCTCTCTGCGCACATGGATACAGGACGGTTATATGTGCTGTATATGTGGTAAAAATCCGCCATTGTGCAAAATAGAAAAACTTTCTGCGGAAGATATCCGGCGATATTTTATAGACAATATCAAAGATTCCTGACTAAGGCGTTTGTAACCGTAACAATGGAAATCAATCTCCCCCGTTCGTCTTCCATCCGTATATTCCAGACATGGCTTCTTTTCCCCTTATGTAAAAGTTCTGCCTTCGCATAAAGCCTCCCTTCTGCCTTCATTGCCCTCATATGGTTTCCGGAAATGGATTGACCCACTGCATGGTACTGCCCCTTCCCTAACAGGTTCGATGCCTGTCCGGCTGTAATTTCTCCAAAAGCAAGGACTGCACCCCCGTTCAGATAACCGAACGGCTGCTCATGGAAAGTTCCCAATTCCATGGTTGCCTGATATCCGGAAATGGTAATCTGCATATCTTTTATCTGCAGCGCTTCAATTAAATTCATAATCCTCCACACTCCTTATCCATGATTCTATCGCATATGCGGCCAATGCCTCTTCATCAATTTCCACTCCCAGTCCTGGTTCTATTGGAATTTCCATTTTCCCGTTTTTAAATGAAATATCCGGCGTAATCAAATCCCGCTTAAAATATCTTGCTGAATCGGATAAATCTCCCGGCAGGGAAACATCCCTTAACCCCGCCAGCTGTATATGCAATATCTTTGATATTCCGCTCTCCATCATGCTTCCTATCCAGTAGCGGATCCCTTTTTCCCTGCAGAAATCTATCATCTGCTTTGTATAATACAATCCTCCAAGCTTTCCGATTTTTACATTCAGCATTTGGACCATATTGAGCTGAAATGCTTTTTCCAATTCTTCTATTGTCCCAATACTTTCGTCCAGGCAGATTGGCGTTCTGATATATTTCTGGATATCCTGGCACTCCTCTATATGTTCAAATATGAAAGGTTCTTCTATACACAGCAGATCCAACTTGTCGTATTTTGCCACATCATTCATCTGGGATAACTGAAAACTCCTGTTTGCATCCACCAGAAAAAAAAGATCTGGGAATTCATTTTTCACTTTTTCCATTTTTTCGAATCCGTCTTCAGGCTTAATCTTTATTTTAAAACGTCTGCACCCTGCTGCCTGATATCTTCGGATATTCTGTATTAATTCTTCATGAGGGATATCTCCAAAAACCACTCCTATTTCCGCATAGTGCTTCAATTTTTCTCCAAATACCAGTGAAATGATGTTTTTTCCATGTTTTCTTGCATACAAATCCAACAATGCGTTTTCAACGCCGGCTGCTGCCATAGGGGTTTTTCTGTCTGTCCATTTATGGATATCAAACGGATATGATATTTCTTTTTCAAGAAGTATTGGAAGGTACTGCTGCATCAATATCTTCTTTGACCGTTCAAGGGTTTCCGAAGTGTAAAATGGTTCTGTAAAGGATACACACTCGCCAAAGCCTGACTGCCCGGCTGTATCCTTAACCTCGATAATCAAAGTTTCCCTCAATGACAGCGCTGTCTTTGCTGTTTTAAAAACAGACTTCACAGGCAAACTGACATGATATAATTTGACCGTCTGTATCTTCACCCCATCACCTCTTTTTGCAAAGCCTTTCTGAGAATCTTCCCCGAAGCATTTTTGGGGAGTTCATCCATATATATAATGCTTTTCGGGATTTTGTATTTTGCCAGCCTGTCCAGAAAATATCCCTGTATTTCTTCTTCCGTAAGGGTTGAAACTATATACAGCACCGGTACCTGCCCCCATTTATTATCCTTTTCCCCAACCACTGCGCATTCTTTTACTTCTTGCAGTTCATAAAGGAGATCCTCTATCTCTTTTGGATAAATATTCTCGCCGCCTGATATGATAATATCGCTGCGCCGGTTCAGCACATAGAGAAACCGGTCCGGATCTATATAACCAATATCACCGGTGTTAAAATATTCTCCGACTGTTTCTCTGCCAATATAACCATCCATCATCATCGGACTTTTTATACAGATCTCCCCAACCCCTTCTTCATCTGCATTCTTGATTGCAATATCCACCTCAGGAAGAGGTCTTCCTACAGAATCCAATTTATCAGGGGCATCCAGAATACAAAATGTTGTGCTCTGGCTTGTCGTTTCTGTCATGCCATATGTTTTATAGACCGGCAGCCTTTTATCCAGACATTTCCGGATCAACTGAACCGGTATGAATTCTCCACCCAGCAGAGCAACCCTTAGGCTATGTTCTTCCATCTTGTCAATCATTCTGCCCAGTATGGTAGTCGTCAGAGATACCATATTAACTTTCTTTTTTCTTATTAGACCAAGAACAGCTTCTTCATCAAATTTATCTAAAATTGTCACACGTGTTCCATTATATAAACTTCTCAATAAAATGGAAAGACCGCTTATATGAAAGAACGGAAGGACAAGAAGCCAGTTGTCCTTCTCATCTATTCCGAGTGTCCTGGCAGATGCACGGACATGCGCCACGACTTGTTTCCATCGGATCGGCACGGATTTATACTCACCGGTGGTTGCACTTGTATTCATAATGACAGCAATCTGCTCTGGCTCAATATCCCAGGAGAGCACGATTGCATTTTGCCGGTACGAATATATTTCTTGAAAAGGAATATAGCCTTTTCCGGAAGAAAAAACCAGTTCAACCCCAAGCTTGCCAATCTGTCTTTTCACTTCCTCTTTTGTCAAGTGGATATTGAGTAGTAAAATTTCTTTCTTCAGCAATAGCAATGCTAACAGAAAGATTGCCGTTTCTACAGAATTCCCCGCATATAGAGCAACCCTGGTTACCTTATTGGTTACCGATGCAAGCTTTTTTGCAAGAACAGTCACTTTTTCATATACCTCCCGATAGCTTAAATCATTCACGAACAACCGCCCTGGAAATGCTTTATAATTATTTCTTAACCATTCCATATGCCACCATCCTTACATTACGGGAATTTAGGAAACTGTTTAAAGTCCGGTTTCCTCTTCTCTTTGAAAGCATCGCGCCCTTCTTTTGCCTCATCCGTCGTATAATACAATAATGTTGCATCGCCGGCGAACTGCTGCAGACCTGCAAGACCATCTGTATCCGCATTAAAGGATGCCTTCAGAAAACGCAATGCCATGGGGGAGTGCTGCAGAATTTCTTTTGCCCATTTCACCGTTTCTTCTTCCAACTGTGTAAATGGTACCACTGCATTTACTAATCCCATGTCCAAGGCCTCTTTTGCTGTATATTGGCGGCAAAGATACCAAATCTCCCTTGCTTTCTTATGCCCTACCAGACGTGCCAGGTACCCGGCACCATATCCCGCATCAAAAGACCCTACCTTTGGACCTGTTTGTCCGAATTTGGCATTTTCAGATGCTATCGTCAAGTCGCATACAATATGCAGGACATGGCCTCCACCTATAGCAAAACCATTTACCATTGCAATAACTGGTTTGGGAATAATGCGAATTAAATGCTGCAAGTCTAAAACATTCAGTCTGGGAATGTCGTCGTCTCCTACATACCCACCATTTCCGCGTACCTTCTGATCTCCTCCGGAGCAAAACGCTTCCTTTTCTGCACCCTGCCCGTGGTTTGCACCAGTTAGAATGATTACTCCAATGCCACTGTCTTCTCTGGCCGAAGTGAAAGCATCAAGTAATTCCATGACCGTTTTGGGGCGGAATGCGTTTCTTACCTTCGGACGGTTTATCGTAATTTTGGCAATTTCTCCATTGGTCTCGTAAATAATATCTTCGTAGTTTTTTTCAGCCTTTTTCCATTCAATTGCAATCATGCTCATATCCTCCTTTAATGTGCTATATAAATTTTTTCGTTTCCATGTTTATTAATAATTACTCAAATGCTGCTCTTGCCAAGGTAATATCCGTTGGAGCATATTTTCGTATCAATTATATGATTCCGCATTCAAGTTCATTTTTTGTACACTCTTTTTTGATTTGAATAATATAAGTATCCATTTCATTTAAACACGTTTCATCAACGATATAAAAACCAGATTTTTTTAGTAAATCACTAAACTGCTTTTTAGAGCGTTCTTTTCCACCACACATCATCCACATATGAAGATCATTCATATATGCATTTAAATCCCTACGCAGCATCGAATCCGGCAACAACTTGTCAATCACATACAAAACCGACCTATCTTCCATAACATCATATATATTCCGAAGAATTTTTAGCGAATCATCATCTGCCCAGTCATGAAGTATACGTGATAAAATAAATACATCTCCCTGAGCAGTTAGCGGATCAAAAAAACTGCCTGGTTGAAAAGTCCATCTATTATCTAATAATCGTTCTTTCATCTTATTCTTCGCACGTTCTTGAACATGTGGCAAATCTACCGTTATACCCTTGGATTTCTGATAAAATTCAAGAAATTTACTAATAATCTCACCGGTCCCTCCACCCAAATCAACAATCACAATTTCTTGATCCACAGCGTGCTTTTTTGCAAAAAAATAATCCAAAGAAATATTTCCGCTAACATACTCCATCATATTATTAAAAATCTGGAATCTGCCTTCATCCTGATCTTGCTGTTCGAATATGGAATGTTCCTCCAAAAAATGGTACGGATATGTATTGTTTCTTATAGCTTCGTAAGCACTTGCCCATGTCCTCATGCATTCCCTGCCGCAAAACATTACATACCCATATAAGCTCTGCTCTTCTGTACTGCAAAGTTTCCTGCCCGCCTCAGTTAGAGAATACAACTCATCATTACAAAATACTAATTCATAAGAAACTAGCGGCCTTATCAAGTGCCAGGCAATTTCAATTTGAATATTACACTTATTCGCAATACTATTAATAGTCACGGCTTCTCGGCCAATTATATCAAATATTCCTAGTTCGCACGATATATACAATAAATATGAACCAGTAAAACCATGTATGGTAGACATTATTTTATGCTCTATTTCATTCATATTTCATTACTCCTCTCGTAGGATTCCTTGATTTTCTTCTGTTTTCGCAATACAAAAGCTAAGACAGATTCGCTGTGAATCATCTTGGGCAAATTGCAAAACATCTGGCCGGAAAACCAGTTGCATTTTTTGCTTTTGGAAATGTACAAAATATTATAGATCCAACAGGAGATACTTGATCCAAATTTGCCATTAATTCGAACTGTATCCGATTTGTCTTAAGTAAATATACCTCAGCTGCATAAAGGATTTGATCTTTTTTAGTTGGCGGGTCAGTATCCGGTGTCTCATGTCCAATAGCTCCGATCTTACGTTGCTCTACTAAAAATTTTAATGCTGCAATATCCCAGCCTGGATAATGATACTGTCCATCCTCATCTATGCTATAGAATTTTTCCTGGCTTGGCCATCTTTTACTCCAATCTGAACGCATTGCAACAAAAGCCTCTTCCGGAATTCTCCCATAACGCTCTTCAAACACAAGTATGTCTTGAACACTTAAAAAATAATCTACATTTTGCTGAACCTGACTATGTACATCAATAACGCAAAGTGGATATACAAACTCTTTTACATCAATCTCATGCAAATATCGTCCATATTCCACAGCATGAGCTGGAGCATCCACATGCGTACCATATCGACCTACTAATTTAAACTCCTGCACTTTCACCGGTGCAGTATCAAATTCGAATACTACTTGATAACTCATCGGCTGAAATCCCTGAAATTTTGGTGTATCTTCACCAAAACTATGTGTAAGATCTACCCATTGATAATTCTCTTTAAGTTCTTTAAGTATTTCCCAAATTTTATAATTCATAATTCCACATCCTTAATTTGTATTCCCCTCCGTTTCAAAATCTCATCCTCTAAAGAATTATAATATGTCTTTTTTAAATCGTATAGAAAAAAGTGTCCACCTGGATAGTTATTGATATCTGTCTTATTTGTTGTAAGACTCCTCCATCTTTTTACAAGCTCAAAAGGAGTATCTGTATCATTTTCACCTATGTCGATTCTAATGGGACTATTAATGACTTCTCCCAAATAAAGCAGATTATCATTTAATTTATAATCTGATATAATTCCGGGCAACAAACAGTTTATAATATCTTTATTATCTAAAATTTCATCTGGTGTGCCACCAATGCGTTTCAGGTCTCCTATCAGTGCTTCATCTCCCATATAAGTTTGATATCCTATCTTCTCCTCTACATCAGCAGCATGTCTCGCAACCAATATAACCTTTTCAGCCTGACGAGCATATATTTTTTCTAGATAAAAAGCAACCTTAAAAGCGATCATAGCTCCCATACTGTGACCAAACAAATAAAATTTTTCATTGGGCAGTAATACCCGATCTATCTCCGCAGCTAGTTTGCTTATCAGTTTTTCACCTGAATGAATATACCGCTCAGACAGTCTCGTTGCCTTACCTGGCAGTTCTACAGGATAGATTGCCAATCTATCCTGCCATGTTACCCATTCCCTGAATACTGAAGCCGTGCCACCGGCATGATGAAAACAGAACATCTTAATTGCAGTATCGCTATTAATATCTTTAACAAAAGGAAACATTTTAGCCTCACCACCTTATATAGTTCCTTCCACCTGACCTTCTTGCAATGTTTCGATATGCTCTGATATTTTTCGAATATTTGCATGGTCAAATATTTCTTTCAGACTCAACTCAATATGCATTTCCCGCTTAATTTCATTTATCATCTGAACCGCTTTCAGCGAATTTCCTCCCAGGGCAAAGAAATCATCATAAATGTATACCGGCTTTTGTTTTAGTAACTGTTCCCAAATCTGTGTCATAATTTCTTCATTCTCAGTTTCTGGTCCCGCCTGCAGCTCTCCTTCCCCTATTATTAGACATTTCTGCATCAGTAACTTACGGTCTACCTTTCCATTTGCCGTTAATGGCAGAATATCTGTAATGTGTAGATATTGAGGATGCATATAGTCGGGTAATGATTCCTGCAGCTTTTCTTTAATCATCATTTCTTCAATTTCATCACTGCATCCGATAAAAGCATGCAATTGCTTGTTAAATACAACAGCACAATCAGTCACTCCGTGCAATTTATTTATTGCAGTCTCTATTTCACCGATTTCTACCCGATAACCATTAATTTTAATCTGTCCGTCTTCTCTGCCTAAGAAGATTAGAAAGCCTTCTGATGAATACATTGCCATATCGCCGGTTCGATATAGACGCTCCTCTTTTTGGGGATGGAAGATAAAGCTTTCTGCTGTTCTTTCTGCATCATTCCAATAGCAATTCGCCAGTCCACAGCCACCAATATACAAATTTCCCGGTACATTATTTGGGACATCATCTAATACATCATTTAAAACATACATCTTTTGGTTCGCAAGAGGACGGCCGTAGGGAATGCTCTGTCTGTCTGCGTCTTTTTCAGAGATTAAATACCAGTTTGACCAGATCGATGCCTCGGTTGCTCCGCCAAGACCATAAATCTCACAATTTCCCAACCGCTTATTAACCTGTTCTTTAATATCGACGGGTATCCAATCACCGCTCAGCAAAATTTTGCTGACAGATGATTCTTGGTGCTCCTGTAAATATGTCGTATACATTTTTAATAATGGAGGAACTGAGTTCCAAATTGTTATTTCATGCCGCTTAACCAATTCGTCCCAGTGCTCCGGTTCAATTGCCTGATTATGATTTGGCATCACAATCGTGCCGCCGCATTCAAACATTCCAAAAATATCATAAACAGATAAATCGAAATTTAACTGTGACAACGCTAATATTCTGTCATCTTCATTCGCCCCGATTAGATGATTGATTTCCATAATTGTATTAACAGCACTTTTATGCTCAATCGCTACTCCCTTAGGCTGTCCCGTTGTCCCTGAAGTATATATAATATAGGCAATATCATTAACTTTCGGCTGGTGTACTGCTAATACTTCACGATCTTTCGGAACTACTTTCTCAGAATCTGCTAATTTCACAATCTCAAAATTATCCTTCTCATTCACTAGTAATTCACTGTCATCCTCAACTACAATCGTTTCAACACCAGCATTTCGCATGATTAGCAAGTTTCGCTCCCATGGGTGATCTACATTCAATGGAAGATAGATTCCTCCGCACATCATAATGCCCGTTGCAGCAATAACCTGTCCAATTCCCTTTTTTAACATTATTGCAATAGGACTTTGCCGTTTGACTTTTTTCGCAATTAAAAGAGTACTCAGTTTCCTCACTGTTTTTTCCAATTGCATGTAGGTCAAAGATACGCCCTCCTGAATTACGCCAATCTGATTGGGATATTTTTCATTTGCCGTCTTAAATAAAGAAACCAGCGTTTTTTCTGATACTGCCCTATCAGTCTGATTAATGTCACAGATAAGAGCAGTATTATTCACCTCCAGAAGATTGGAGCGTTCACAGTCCCACGACATCTCATTTTCAGCAAATTTCAATAATAAAGATTCAAATCCCTTAAACATATCCTCAACCATACCAGTGGGAAAAATGCCTTCTACCGCATCTAATGAAACCGATAATCCCGTCACATCATCATATACCTGCATGTCCAGCCACACCTGCGGGGTCTGTGAAAGTCCGTAACCAATTTTCCCAAGATACGGCTCTGTGCCACCTGGATGACCAGCATTAATACCAAGTCCGCTTGTAAATACAACTGGCATTGTAACCACTGTCTTACCATCCTGATTTAACATTCTTTCTACCTCAATGCCATTGACATTTGAATGCGCTAAATCACTCCAGAGTACACGCTGCAGCGTATATGCCCGTTCAGCAAAAGTTTTTCCTGCTGTCAAATCAAGGCTCAATATTGTAAGGATTGTGAAATCTCCGATGGTCTTATTAATATCCTCTGATATTGGCAGCCGGTTAAATCTTGTCAAATTGAGGCTGAATTTCTGATGCTTACTATATCTGACCAATACCTCTACATACAAACTCATCAGAAAAGCCGGTTCTGTCATCTCGTGTTTTTTTATACTCTTTTTTATTGCTGCCCATGTAATATTGTCAATTTTTCTTTGATAACGAACAAACTTTGAATCTACCGCTTTATTTAGGGTTACATTCAATTCCGGCGCCTTATGTATTTCAGGAAGTTTTTGCTGCCAATATTCCAGATCCTTCTGATAACTCTTGCTGCGTTTAATACTCTGTAAACTTAATACATATTCACGAAAGGTAATATCTCCGGTATCTATGTTCAAATCTGGATTCACATATAACTGCTTCCACTGCATAAAGATCCGAAACATACTCCAGCCATCAAAAAACAGATTGTCAAAGCTGATTAATATTCTGCCGCTGTTATCATCAATCTGAACATAGCGGATATCATATGCCGGCCATATATGGGGATCAAATAATTGATTGGCCATTTTCTCCCTAAGACCAACAAGTATCTCTTCTTTCTCATCAGCTGTTTTCTCTTCAAGTTTTACAATGTCCAATTGGTATCTTGGCACCTGCTCCAGAACTTTTTGATTCAGATTATCCTCACATATTACTGCTCTCATCATTGGGTGTACCTGGATCAGCTTATTCCACGCTGCTTCTATTATTTGTGGTTCAAGAGCATCTGTCTCCATTTCAAAATAGCAATGGCTGCTAACATCTCCTAAAGCAAATGCACCACTTCTTCCAATCAGATAAGATTGCTGTATCTCTGTCAATGGGAAAGGCTCATAATCATTTTCATCATGTACTCTAAAAATAGTTTTACCTGAATCAGAATTATTCCTGGGCAGCGTATCGATATGTGCTGCCATATCTGCCAGAACCGGTTTTGCAAATATTGTTTCCAAAGAAAACTGCACTCCAAATGTCTCCTGAATACTGTTTCGTAATATCGTTGCTAAAAGTGAGTCGCCACCGAGCATAAAATAACTGTCATTTTTCCCGGTACGAACATTCAATATTTTTTCCCATAAACTAATCAATTGCACTTCAGAATCTGACAATTTTTCAATCTCATCACTACGATTGACTGCATCTTTATTCGGATGGGGTAAACGGAGTCGATCCAGCTTTCCATTAGCTGTAACTGGAAATGCTTTCAAAAACATAAAGAATTCCGGAATCATATATGCGGGTAAATGCACCTTCAACTGTTCCCGAAGCCACTGCGCATCTAAAATAACATTTTCAAATGCTGGATTTTGCAGTATAAAAATACTCATTTGGGTCTCACTCAAAATACTCTTATCAAAGTAGCTCTCGAATCCCTGCGCTTTTACTACCTCTTCCCAGTTCTCCTGATCATAAAGCATATGTAATGAACCCGCACGTTTATCCGTATAGTCCTTTCTTAAAAAAATAGTGGATATTTCCGCTAACGGCTCTTCTTTTACTGGTTCAGCCACTACTAAAAAACCGTTATTTTTAAGCATATTTTGCAGTACCAATAAAGCATCAGGAATATTTGCTGCCCTATGTATTACCTGATTAGCAATAATCACATCAAATTCCGGTTTTACTTCCAACATCATTTCATCTAACGAAATAATTCTGTACTCGATTTCTTTATCTGGAATTTGTTCTTTCATCTTTTGAATATAGAATTGTGACTCGTCGGCAACAACATATTGGTCTTCCTGAAAGATATCCATGTAATTTATTGTTTCAGCCGGTCGCGATGCACCAATCTCAAGCACCCGAAGCGGTGCTGCCGTGCTACGCTTTATTTTCATCAGTGCTGATATAAATGCAACATGTACAATTTCTCCTTTGACACTAGAAGATAACAGACTTTCAGCAGATATGAACTGCTCATCCAGTACAATATCTCTTGCTGTGTATTTTCCGGACAGTAGTTTGAGCAGGTTTTTTTCAAAAGGCTTAATAAAATTATTCAGGCTATCTCTGTTCTGGCTGCTACTTAATTCATCAATGCTTTTTACTCTCCTATACCACAATTCAATTAAGGGTTGAAAGCAAGGTAAGATTTTGGTATTTTTCACCTTTTCAATCCACTTTCTCATAGTTTTAACAGCAAATGAATTCTGAACCGCACCCTCTTCTTTTAAAGCCTTTATTTGCTCCGGTGCAACTACATCCATATCAAACTGATTCAGAATTCCGGATAGGAATGGTGCATTGACGGTTGCACTTCCTAAACGCTCAGCCTCTTTACCAGTTTTGAGGTAAGCGATAAGTTTTTTATGTTCAAAAACATCAGTTACTGAAACAACACATTTCTCTATTCCTGATACCTTGTTTAATGCACTTTCAATTTCACCCAGTTCGATCCGATGTCCCCGGACTTTTACCTGTTTATCCTTACGTCCTAAAAATTCAATTGTATCATCTCTCCAAAACCGCCCCAAATCTCCTGTCCGATACCATCTGCTGTTATATTCCAATATGAATTTCTCAGATGTCAATTTCTCATCACCCAGATATCCTTTGGCTACGCCAACGCCACCAATCCATAACTCGCCAACCGCATAGTCCGGACAATCCTGATGCTTTTGGTTAACAATTCGATAATGCTGTCCTATTAGTGGTTTCCCATATGGTATAGATACCCAGTTGTCCGGGATCTGTCCTTCGACAAGCATATAATTAGACCAGATTGCCGCCTCTGTCGCTCCCCCCATTGCTAATAGTTTCGCCTCGCTGGCGAGATGTCCTAAACGTTCTGGAATATCTAGATCAATCCAGTCACCTGATAATAAAACATATCGTAAACTATTGCAGGTCACCTGTTTGGATTCTGCTTCTGCCAACAGCATTTTAAAAAGTGTCGGTACCGAATTCCAAATTGTAATATTAAACTGCTGTACTAGCTGCAGCCATTTATCTGCATTACGCCAAGATTTTTGTTTTATACATACCAAAGAGGCTCCAACTGCCAAACTTCCAAATATATCATAAATAGATAAATCAAAATCGAAAGATGATACATTGAAAAACACATCACCAGCATTAGCATTACACCTCTTATTTACGTCAGCAACCGTATTAGCTGCCGCCGCATGAGCCATTTCTACCCCTTTCGGCACTCCTGTTGTTCCAGAAGTAAATATTACATAAGCTGTATCTTCCCCAGCTACTTGCTGGATTGATGTTACCGGCATATACTTTATCAGTTCTTCATAAACTAACACCACTACCGGCAATTCCTTAAATTGCTCCTTGCTTTCTGCATCTACAATTACATACTTCATACTACTGCTACTGATAATTTCGCTAAGACGTTTCAGTGGCTGTTTTTTACTTAACGGTACAAATCCCATGCCGGCGGCTAGAATTCCCATCGCTGCAGTAACCTGCTTTTCACCTCTTTCCATTAATATCCCGATAAGCTGTCTAGTCCAAACTTTATCCACTACCCCTGCGGCAATCGACCGAGCATTCTTAGCTGTTTCGCCATAGGAAAAGCAGCTTCCACTATCCCCATTTATAATTGCCGGCATATCCGGTGACAGCTCTGCTTGTTTGAAAAATGCATAATGAAGGGTATTTTCTAAGGCTTTATAGTCTCCCACTTTTCCAAGCACTTCAAGACGTCTCTTTTCTCCCGCCGACAGCGGTGTTCTTTCACTTTTAAAACCTTTCTGTACCACCTGCTGGATCTGCTCAATAAAAACATCAAACATCTGCTCCAGCATATCTTCTGGAAATACCTGCTCTACTGAATCCCAGATAATCAATAATCCATCGGTTGTATTAAATGCCTGAAAATCAAGCCAAACTTGCGGTGTTTGAGATATCATATATGAGATATCCCCAAAAGCATTAAGAAACTCCTCTGACAAAAGAGGGCTGCCAATATTGCAGGAGAATACAACCGGCGCCACTATTTCACGATTCGTGTGCTTTTGCAAATCGCGCAAAACCTTTACCCCTGAGTATCGGATATGGTCTACATTCTCATGGAAATTTTTTTGTATGAGACGCACATCCTCTAAGAAACTCCTTTTCTCTGTGAAATCCATTTCCAGCAAAAGGAGGCTCGTAAAATCAGCGACAACATTCTCAACTGATTCGGACGCATTACGATTAAACATCGGCAGATTCATTAAAAATCTTTTGTTTTCAGACCACTTATCAACTACCCTGGCATATGCACTAAGCAATGCCATCGCCGGCGTCACACCGTATTTACTGCACTCTTCCTTTAAAAGATCCCACTCTTCAATCGAAAACTTCCATGAATTACGGATGAACCGGGGTTTTTGAATATTTTCAATATTTCTATTCACTGGAAGTTTGGGAGCTTCCGGCATCGATGCAAGTTTATCCTGCCAAAATTTTTGGTCTGCTTCAAGTGTTTGTACTTCTCTAAGATTTGTATCATGCAGGTATTGTGCAAAATTCCAATCATAATCTATTTCCGGTGCTTGATGATATAAATAATATCTGGCTAAATCACGTAAAATTATTTGAAAGCTCTGCACATCACAGACCAGCAAATCAATATCAAAATGAAGGATAAACTTTTCATCGGTAAGTTGGGATACCTGTAATTCTGTAACTTGTCCTTTTTCTATTTTAAGCAATCTATGGGAGAGTTTTTTTCGATGATTTTCTAAGTACTTCTTCTTTCCTGTATCACTGTAATTTCTTAAATCGTTATAAACTATTCTGTCTGAATAAGCTTTGTCAAGCACATATTGCTTACCATCATCTGTATAGCAGGCCCTTAGCATGGGATGCGCTTCCAGTACTACCTGCCATGATTTTTGAAGCTGTTCTCTATCAATATTTTTAGCCTCCACCTCCAGATAACCATGGCAGCCAATTCCGCCTAAGTACTGACTCTCATTTCTCCCAATCCAATAGGCATATTGAACATCTGTTAAATCAAAGGGCTCCCGATCACTTATAACCTTTTTTATTATTTGTTCTTTTTTATCCTCCTTTGACTCGGCTAAAATCTCAGCCCACAACTGAATTGTCGGATTCTTTATAAAATCTCCAAAGCTAACTTTATATCCTTTTTTTATCCATCCTGACAATAATCTCATTATCGTAAGTGAATCAATACCTGTTTCTAACAGATTTTCTGTAACACTTATTTTATGAGGAGAATTTATTACTGTTTCTAAATAAGTTTTAAGTTCATTTTTTATCTCCTGTATTGACATTTGCATAATTATCCATCTCCTTATTTGCCTCTAACTGCCTCTTCAATACCTTCTTATCCACCTTTCCTACATTTGTATAAGGAAAAGAGGTAACTAAGTATAAAACATCTGGAACTTTATATCTTGCAGCACCCTTATCATTAAAAAAACGAATAATATTATTTAAATCCAACTTTTCATTTACCGAGATAACTACTGCAGTTGTCCGTTCTCCAAGTTTTTCATCGGGCATTCCAAATACCGCGGCATCTTGTATATCCTGATGTTCGCGCAGTAAAGCTTCAATTTCCATCGGAATAACATTTTCGCCAGCCCGATTGATCTGCTCTTTTACCCGCCCTGTAATGATTACATTTCCATTATCGTCTAAATGCGCCTTGTCACCAGTTCGAAAATAACCTTCCTCGTCAAAGCCGACTAAATTTAACTCAGGGTTATTATAATAACCCATGAAAGTATATGGTCCCTTTTCCAGCAATTCTCCATCCTCATATGATGAAAGCCGATTACCTTGTGTATCAACAATTTTTATATGATCCCCTTCCGAAACCGGGATTCCCTGAGTCTGCAGACAAACATCATCAATATCACTTAACTTAGTAAAGCAGGTGATTCCTTCTCCCAGTCCATACCCCTGTTGAATTTTTACTCTCAGATGGCGTATCAGCAATTCACCAATATGCCTATCCAACTTAGCTGCACCAATAATAATTTGTTTCAGATAAGGGAAGTCGGCCTGATACCATTCCAGTACCTCTACCCATATTTGAGCAATTGCAGGCACAATCGCTGTCAATGTGACCCGATACTTTTCAATTGCAGAAAATGCTTCATCAAAACTTGAATTCTCACAGAACACCACCGTTCCGCCGCTTAGTAATGTTCCCAACATTCCCGGGCTGGCAAGTGGTAAATCGTGTGATGTAGACAATACTGCAAGGTATACACTTTCACTATTCACCTCGCACCTGGCTGCTGCCGCCTTCGCATTGTAAGCATAAGCCTCATGTATTCTAGGAATGATTTTAGGTGTATCTGTAGTTCCTCCCGACAGAAGAAACAACGCAGTATCCCGGTAACACACCTTATTATTAATCATTATCACGACACCCTCACTGTCAGTCCGCTCCGGCAGCAAATAGTAACCCGGCATTCCATTTAATTTCTCATCTAAGAAATCAGCAAATATCATTTTAAAATTGACATCATTAATGCGAGACACCATATCAATATAGTCAACCCCCATATATTCACTAGTTCCTATATAAGCCTTTGGCTTCACTATATCAGCAATGCTTACAACTTCTTTTTCCCGATGTGAGGGCAGGAGCAAAACTGGTATCACTCCAACCTTCATTAATCCCAATAAAACTGCAGCATAAAGAATTCTATTTGGCAGTTGCAGAAGTACTTTATCCTCTTTGGAGAGTCCCTTTTCTTCAAAGTACTGAGCTAAAATATCTGTATACTGGTTTAATTCCAGGTATGTAATAGATATATCTTTTTCGATTAATGCTGTTTTATCTCCCCATTGTTTTACACTTTCATAAAATTCTTCAGGAATCGTTTTTTTTTCCAGAAATCCTTCTTGTTCATATTTATCCATCAGAAAACCAACATCTAACATGACTACACCTCATTCTATCTATCGTTCTCTATATCAACTAAATTATCCCTTCTATCATTTCAACATGAGATAAATCCTTTTCTATGCATTCAATTTCAGCCAATGTCCCCATGTCTTTTAACCGCCATATCACATTCTCTGCCTCAAGCAGTTCATATGCCCAGTTTAGACCATACATTTCTTCTTCAGCCATAAGCCGTTCTGCCGACATTGCTGCTATTAGTGCTGTTAATGCTGTACTGTTCTGGGTCTTAATACAAATACGGCATTTTTTTGAGTCATTCTCAGCATTAAGTAATATTACAAACCATTTTGCTTTTTCAGTTATAAAATGTTCCTGCGATCTGAAAATTTCGGATAAAATCTGTAATTTCTCAGCTTCACTTTTACTCGAAATATAACGTATGCTCCCCACTGTCAGTAACTCCATTGATTCTTTATCTGGAAAAATCTGATAGGAACTAATACTCAAGTCATTGTAGCTCTTTGCGATAGATATCATCTCTTCTGTAAGATAAGGATTGGCATATACAGTTTCAGGAATACCATTAACTAAAACTTTATCAGAAGTATTCAGATCACATTGTACAATCTCATCATTGATTATTTGCTTACCTGAATGCCCATAACCACCCAACATACTTAATATGATATCCGTTAGCCCTCCAATACCACCTGATTCCCTTCCCCCTTGATAAATTTCAATTTTCTGATGGCCAGCAGAAAATTTCTCCGTTAAATACCTTGTCAGAATTCCGGTTAAGCCCGGTACACTACCTGCACATATAATAAACCGCCCTTTTTCTGCGTAGGCAAAAATTTTCTCATGGAGTAAATTACCTCCAAAAATATCAACATACTTCACACCCAGTACGCAGGCAACCTTGGCAATCCGATCGCCAATTATATATGACGGACCAGCAGCATTTATTAGCACTGTACATTTACTGCAAAATTTTTCCAGACTTCTATCATCATAGGCATCCACATAAAAGGTACTTTCTTCCTGTATATTTTTATTTCTACTTCCCTTTATAAGTAAATATTTATCTTCCAAAAGTGATACAATAGCCTTTCCAACGAAGCCTCTATAGCCTATAATTCCAATAGTATGGTTTGTCTTTTCCACCTTATCCCTCGCATTCATTTTTCATTGCAATAAAAATCATTTAAATTCACAAATTTCTTTTTTATCAGTTTCAAACAAAACATGTTTAATACCGTTCCCATGCGTTATTTTCATTAGTTTATCAGTATTTAAACTCTCTAATATCCTTTTGTCCTTTTTTGAAACACCATATTCGAATCCAATAATGCGCTGAGCACCATTTAGATGTTTTACCAGATGAAGTGTTTCTTCATTATTAAATAAAGTTTTGACAAAAGGCAGTTCTGTATCTACTGGAAAAATTGTATTACAAACCAGCTTGCGCCCTTTAGTATCTGTGCGCTTTACTTTTATTTTCATTATCTTCTTTTTATTTTTCCTGTAAATTTTACAAACTTCATCTACCATTTCCTTTTCACACTCAAAACATATACGGATGAATCCCTGTGCTGCATTCTCTTGACTAATCATCCCTGCCAAAAATTTATTTCTACTGAATAATTTAGGGAAAATGTGTACAAATCCCGGTATATTCATATTATGAATAAGTTCAACATACGGACCTTCCGGAAAATAAATCAATGCATTATAAGGATTTTTTTCTCTTCCATACTCTACTGAAAAACCTTGTTGCCGATAATAAGCAACGCTCTCTTGTAAATTATCTACTTTATATAATAAATGATTAACTTTCATAATATCTTTATATACTCTTTCTTTGAATATGGGCAGCTACTTCAGGTGACGCTCCCATTGATTTTTTAACTATCTTTTTATTCAAAATATGGCATTAGATTCTGATAATGTTCAGGGTCAATGACATTCCCATGATGCCCAGGTACTTTAACCCTTTTCAGCTCCCCTAGGACAATCTCTTCCCACGGAATATTCTCTGCTGTATCAGGGCAGAAGTTTCTAACACCTCCAACAGCATTAAAGAACAACACATCACCAACGTATATCCCTTCTGGACGATAGTTCATCATTGCACAGAAGGTATTCGCATAGATATCATATAAAAGGCTAAGCATTGACTTACTACTCGAATCCCCATTAAAATCTGGATTTTCCATACTATCAAATAGTGCCTTTAAGCGCTCATCATGGGACATATCCAAAAGTTCAGTAAATACATCACCCAGTACTTGATACTTTCCTGAAAGCCCAGTAAGTTCGGAATTCTTAATGTTTCTATGTTCTCCTCTTAATATATCTGTCAGGGCTTCATGCAGCAGCATATTGTCAATTTTATATGGACTTTTACTCATATCAATACCGATTGACTGGCCATAAGCAAATTCCATAAGCAGCTGATTAGACACAGTATGTAAACAAAGATACGAATCAATTACGATTAATTTTACATTTTTACCACTTTCCAATAATATCTTGGCTGCTTCTAATGCTAAGAAGCCGCCTACGCAATATCCTACTAATTCGTAACTTTCTGCCTGTAATCCAATTAGATGCTCAGCATATTTCCCGCCCCGGTCTTTAATCAGTTGCTCTATTGGCACCGCCATATATTCTTCATAGTCACCATAGGTATACCCAATAATGGCTGTTTCCTTCGCTGCTGTTTCCATCATTTTTGTAACCATTGGTTTATAATCAATTAACCGACCTGTCCCTGTATGAAAAAATGCTCTGACTTTTTTAGTTTTACCCTCAGCCTCTTTATACATATGAACAAAGGTTTCTCTTTGGTGTGAATCTCCCATCGACTTCTTTTTTGCGGCCTTACTACTAACAATCTTCCCCATCCCCTCTAAAGTAGGATTCTCTAATACTTCTTTCATCAATTTATCCCATGACACCATCTCAAGAATCTTGATATCTTTCTTCATTTTAGTTACGACTTGTGCAATCAATAAAGAATCGCCACCTACTGAATAGAAATTATCTGTTTTTTCTATATGAGAAACACCTAGCACTTGTTTCCAGATATCAGCAACCGCTTCCTCGATTTTATTTAAACCATCTTGCCGCTTCATATTTTTGACTTTCTTTTCTTTCTTATTCATCACCTCTTCTTGAGTCATTTTTAAAAGTTGATTTCTATCGATTTTATCATTTGTATTAAGCGGCAGATTCTCCATTATCCTAACAGTATCCGGAATCATATAGACTGGTAGTTTCTCTGCAATTAAAGCCTTCAAATTTTCTTCATTTACAGATGTACTAACTTCTTTGATACAGTTGAAAACAGTCTGTCCACTATCTGCAGCAGGGTCATCTTCTTCTGGTAAGACGACTGACACATCAAAACCTGCATCCCTTAATTTCTGCCGCCATTTTTCCTTTTCTGTAAAGATAACATGATTGTCTTTACGTTCATCGGTAAAATTATCTAAACCTCCTTTTAATTCCAGTGAGGTGAGTAATGCATAGGACTCCTGCGTTGCTTCGATGATAATTAAAATGCCTTGGTCTCTTAACAGTTCATGGATTTTAGCAAATACTTCCGGTATATTTTCTGAATTATGAAGAACATTAGCACAAATAATTATTTGATAGGAGTTTGGAAGGAACCCCTGGCTGCAATAATCTTTATTAATATCAAATAGCTTATAATCCATAAAATCATATGCCACAAAATTTTCACGGGCATGATTAAGAAAAAAATTCGAAACGTCAGTAAAACAATACTTAATATCATGGTGTGCCAGATTATCAATAACTGGAATCGCAGTACCTCCTACACCACCCCCAATTTCTAATATTTCTACCTGTTTTTTTCCGCTAATTTGTTCATTTACTATGAATGATACGATCTTGTTAAGTTTTTGATTGACAATATTATCCCGATAAGCTGCAAGTGCCACATCTGTCTTTCCTTTGGGAAAGAATAAATTTAGCGAATTAATCTCCCCTCTTACTTGCTCCAGAATACAATCTCCTGATTGCTTCTGGTAATCAAATAATTTCTGGCTATATAGAATGATCTTTTCAGCCGCTTCAAATTCCTTCCATAGTGTCTCCCTATTAGCTAAATTATCTGCTTTATCCGTTAAGATATAGCACTGGTTTTTTTCTTTCAAATAACCTTCCCGTGTCAACACCTCTATCATACGGTTAATACTTCTTGTATATTTAGACTTTTCACCAATTTTTTCATGAATTTCAGAAGCTGTATGGCTCTGGTTTCTTTCCCGAAATAACCCTGCTTTTTTAAAACAATGCAGAATATCTGCCAAAGCTGTCAAGTCCGAACACTTTCTCCAGTTACTAAAGACTCCTTTATCTATCTCCGCTAAATATTTTTTACCTTGTTTTAGCAGATGCTCCTTTAATTTTGCCGCCTTATGCACCACCTTTTCTTCCGTTTGACCAGCTGCCTCAATATACGCTACGAGTCTTTTCGCTTGGTTGTTATAAATTTGCGGAACTACCGCACAATTTTTAATACCTGGCATCTGACTAATTGCATTCTCAATTTCTCCAACTTCTATGCGATTTCCATTAATTTTAATTTGATTGTCAACCCTGCCTGTAATAGCTAAAATACCATTTTCCATGTAATATCCTACATCACCAGTGCGGTAGATGCGTTCCTGAATCTCTTCCGCCCAAACAAATTTTTCTGCTGTCAACTCTTCATCATTTAAATACTTTTCTGCAAGACCATCTCCTGCAATGACAATCTCTCCACAAACATAATCCGGGCATTGTGTCAATCGGTGATCTAGTACATAGAATCTTTGATTGGCAAGTGGCATGCCATAAGGAATAGCGTCCTCTGACTGATAATCTGTAATGTCATAATAAATTGACCAAATCGCTGCTTCAGTTGCACCTCCTAAACTCATCATTTGATAGTTGCCCAGATGAGCTTTAGCAAGTTTAGGCAAATTTCTGTCAATGACATCACCAGATAATAGTACCTTCTCAATGCTTGTATTACGAAGATCTTTTTGTTCCTGCATTTCATTCAGATACATTTTAAAGAGTGCTGGAACTGAGTTCCATATATTGACATGATATGTTTCAATTAAATCTAGCCAATGGGCTGGATTCTTCGCACTATCTTCATTTGGCAATACCAGACTGCCACCTACGTCAAAGCAACCAAAGAGGTCATAAATAGATAAATCAAAAGCTATTTTTGATAAACCTAAAAAGACGGAACCTTCTTTAATTTGAAATCTTTCATTAATATCTTTTATGGTATTACAAGTTGCCTGATGGGTCATCACAACACCTTTGGGATTGCCTGTAGTTCCTGATGTATAAATAACATAGGCAAAGTCACTTACTTTATTATTGTCATCTACAATCACCTCGCACATATTAAGTGATAAATGCGCAAAATTAATCACTTTCTTATTGTAAACTTTACTCAGAGCATTTTCCTCACTGTAAGCTAAAATCGCTTTAGGCATAAGATTATTTAATATATTTTCTTGTCTTAATACCGGCTGAGTATAATCCAACGGTACAAATACTCCTCCTAATAATGATACGGCCAAAATAGATGCTACCTGCAAAAGGCCTCTCGGCATAATAATTGCTACATAATCACCCTGACCAATATTCTTTTCAAGCAGTGTCTCCTGAATCCCTCCAACATAATCTCCCAGCTCTTTATAATCATAGGTCTTTTGATTATGAACAATTGCTGCTACATGAGGCGTGTTCCGCAAATGCTGTAAAAATCCTTCATACAACATACAACTGATAATCCCTTTATCTGTTTGATTTCGTTTATTTCTTACATCAAGACTCTCTAAATCACAACGGACTACTTCTTTTTCATGCCATATACTTTCAAACATTCCCATTTTATTTAAAAGTTCTTTAAATGAATTTTGCATTTTTACAAGAACTTCTTCTTTAAAAATGTACTTTCGAACATCCCAGTTGATTTCTAAGTTCTTACCGTTATCAATAACATGACAATCAATCCAAACCTGAGGCGTACGGCTTATCCCAGTTCCTGTTTTCACCTGATCATTATAGAGATATGCAAATTTTTCTCTGTTATCAATGGTGCCTATCGTGCTGGTATAAACAACCGGAAAGATAATATTTGCATTTCTGCTGCGATTAAGTTCTCTTAATACTTCAATACCCGAGAAGGAATCATTTTCTAAATCAGATGTCAGATCATTTTGTAACTGTCTCACTTTTTCAAAAAAAGTGGCATCACTTTCTCTTGTTGTTAAGACATTCACGGCGGTAAAATCTCCTACCAGATCCATTTCATCTTTATTACGATCCATTAAGGTGATACTCATCCCAAAATCTTTATTTACTGACCATTTTCTAATCACCTCAACAAATGCACCGAGCACAGCATTTGAAGGTGTCACTCCAAATTCACCCGTCCATTTTTTAATCTGCTGCCACTTTACTTCGTCGATTTTAAAATGATATCTTTTAAAGGCAACGTTATTATTATCAACCTCGCCAGCTAAAGTCGGAAGCATGGGTCTTTCCGGCATATCGGCTATTTTATTCAGCCAATAGTTTTTTGCATCTTTATATTTTTTCGTATGTATCAATTCATTTTTTCTTTTTATCTTATCTGCAACAACATCCCGAAATGTAATTTGGGACACTGTATTTTTCAATTCTTCTTTATCTTCTGCATAATTTCTCAAGACATCATTTAAAATGATATTGGCGCTAATAAAGTCTGCTATTAGCATATCTACAGCAAAATGAATAATCACTCCCTCCTTCTTCTGTGTTATTCTAAAAAGATGGCTGGGCCATTTAGAAGTTTCAAAACACTGTGTTGCCATCTCATTTCTGACCGCCATCAGTTCGCTTTCTCGAAAAACTTCAATCTTAGGCATCTTCACTTTAGCGAGTATTTGTTGAGTACCATCCTGATTTACAATAGCTCTTAACATATCATGCTTCATGATTATCTGATGCCATGCTTTTTCAAAGCGCATGATATCTACATCAGGCATCTTAATCTCCAGATATGTATGACAACTGGTTCCTCCTAGTTCATAAACTTTCTGCATTCCTGAATAATAAGCACTTTGCATATCTGTCAGCGGAAAAGCCCTATATCGTTCTTCTTCATCATGTTTTACTATTTCTTTATTTTTTAAATAAGCAATAATTTCAGCTTTTCTATCTTTTAATGAGCAAAGCAATGTTTCATTAATTACTCCTTTTGGTGCCCTATACGCCAATTCATCCTTTTTATTTAACCATAATTCAATCCCTTTCTCCTTTAGCTGATTAACATATGAAATGATTTCCATCCTTTGTCCTCCTCTTTAATAAATTTCTTTTAGCTGGTTTCCTAAAAATTTATCCTAATATTTCCCTTTTTGCAAATAGATATGGATATTTTGATGTTTCAACGAACAATATGTTCTTAAAATAATAGTTTATTTATCACCAACTTCACTAAAAATACTTGTCAAACCAATTGGTTTTTCCAATGGTATTTCTATATTCTCATAAGTCCCTAATAAACCTCCTATCTCATTCCACATTTGGCATAGAGTAAGCGTTTGTTGATTCTCAACTGTTATATACTTATTATTTTCTATATCCTTATATAATTCAGTAAGTGCTATTGCTATACACTTTGGCCATTTATTCAAAACAATATCTCCTAATTTCCCAACTCCTTTTGTGATTAAATTCTCTTGAGCCGGCACAGCAGATAAAACATCCCTATTTTCAAGCACTGCTTCTTTTAAATCTTTATGAAAAACAGGTGTCCAAAGTACTGTACCATGAGTATCAGTTAACATAAGTGTTCCTTTTGGCGTCCCTACCGTAATACGATGAAACATGGTTAAATCACTTTCCGGTTCCATAACATCCATTTGATTATCAATAGTTAAAGTAAGGGGTATATTTTTTATATCTCCATTTAAAATAACAAACCGTTGTTTTAATGTCCCTTTTAAACATTCAAGACGATAGGGATTTAATCCATTTAAAATACGATTTAATATATCTAACAACGGAAACAAAACCTGAACACTACTTTCTGCTCTTATATACGTAATAGGCATATTTTTTGAAAGCATATGACTGGTTCTGATAAATTTTTCTACTGCGTATAAATATGGATAAAAAGTATTAAGCTGATACTTACAACATGCCTTTTTAGCCATCAGTAAACATCTTTTATAATCATCAAAATGAATCGGTTGTTCTTGGATAACATGAATACCTTTTTCTAAAAATTTAAAAGCAATTTCTGTTCCTTCCCCACCCATAATAGATGACTTAACTACCACACATACGATATCAACTTGTTTTTTAGAAATAGTCTCTATATCTGTATATAAAGGAACTTTATACTTACTTGCAATTTCAGCTGATTGCTTACTTCCTCTTGATACAATGCCCACTAATTCAAAAAGTTCAGGCAACTGCATAATACCTTCAATATAATACCGTCCAAAAACAATACCACATACAAGAATCTTTATTCTTTTCATTATTATTTTCATTACCTTCCTTCTTTCTCAAAGCACGTAATGGTACGAAAAACATTGACTTTGAGCTGATTTTTAATTACATTCATTTTTCACGAAAATTCTTTCGTTTTATTTCATTCCCTTTACATGTTTTTCTATTATATTGATAAACGCCTGGTTATCTTCAATATGCGTGTTATGTCCTGCTTGATTTATTATTTTATGTTCAATATTCAGGTTCCTTTTTTGAAAATCTGCTCCCATCTGTGTATATTTTTCATCTATTTCGCCACTAATATATAGTATAAGCATAGGCAATACCTTTATTTGATTTTTTAGGCAAGGAACTTTTCCCTGGCTATTTTCTAAAAGAGTATTTGCCAAAGCAAACGGAACATTTCTTAAACGCCTGTTTTTTATTTCCACCTGCTTTTTCACCGACAGCATCTTTTGTGATTGGAAAATTTGTAGGTCACCCCAATATGTATTAAACCAATCAATTCCATTACATTTAATTTTCTTCGCCAACATTATATCTTGGCTACGCCTTTTCATTCTACTTATCCAACCACATTCTCCATAAGTAGTACTTTCTAAGATTAACATCTCAACTTCCTTCAGATAGGTCAAGGCATATGCCAAAGCAATCCGCCCACCCATGGAATATCCCAGTATTGAATATTTGTCAAAACCAAGCTGATGGATGAGTATGTGAAGATGCTTTTGTATAGTTTGCAAGCGATAATATTTTTTATACTTTGGTTTATCACTTTTCCCATGTCCAATTAAATCAATGAGAACTAACTGATAACCCTCCAAACAAAACAAATCCCAAGTGCTTATGTCTTCAGAAAAACCATGAAGGCAAACGAGTGGTTTACCATTGCCTCTGGTTTGCACATGATATTTTATACTTTCTACTTCTATGAACATAATAACGCCTTCTGTAATGTGGTATATTGATCATGGAGCACTTTACTCATATCAAGATTGATAGGAATTTCAATCAATTGTATTCCCTCATTCCTCTGCGCCTGACCAAACTTCTGCTCAAATTCATAATAATCAGAAATAGAAGTATATTTAATATTATATAGAGACGCTAGGCTTTCAAATTGCATGCCGTGAGGAGTACGGAACAAGTAATCAAAGTACTTATTCTTGCTTTGTGGCAAATAACTAAATATTCCTCCGCCATCATTATTGAATATAATAATTATAAGATTCAGCTTATGTTTTTTCCCAACTAGCATTCCATTCATATCATGGAAGAAAGCAAGATCCCCCGTGAGCAAAACTGTAGGATTTCCAGAAACAGATATTCCCAAAGCAGTAGAAAGCGTACCATCAATCCCATTTGCCCCACGGTTACACAATATCTTTACTTCTTGATTTTTAGCTTCCCAGAAATAGTCTAAATCACGAATAGCCATACTGTTCGCCACCACTAACCGGCTCCCGGGTTTTAACATTCTTTGAACAATTCGCACTATTCTTCCTTCAAACATTTCCTGCTCTAATTCAACGCTATTCAATTGCAAACGCATATCTTTTTGATATTTCAGCCATTTTTCCAGATATCCAGTATCATGATTTTGTATATTTATAGATCGCATAAATAAATCAGGGGCTGAATTTATATAAACTCCGGTTGAAAGCAGAGGATTGCGATATTCAAAACAATCATCTATCTGTATGTATAAGCTGTCTCTATGCATATCCAGAAATTGTTGCAATCGTTTTGACACTGGGATCTGCCCAAACTGAAGAATATAGTCGGGCTTCAATATTTTCTTGATGTCATCATCTTTCAGAAAAGCATCATAACTATCAATTACTATCTCATGTGCGTAATTTCGTACATTTGAAATCGGGTCAGCCAGAACGGGTATTTTTAATCTTTCGCCCAATTCCAATATTGATTTTTGATAATCTGCATAGGCATCTCCACCACATACAATGACTCCATATCGTTCTCGTAAAATAGAAGCATCAAACATAAAGTTCTTAGAACCATTCATATAGCGAAAATGATACGCTCCTCTCCCTTTGGTAAAGTTTAAATCTTGAAGCTTAGGAAGCAACGGTTCCCGCAATGGTACATTTATATGTGCAATACCATATGGCTTTTCTATAACATTTGCATATGCCTTTTGCATCACCACCCGAACATAGCGACACATATTCTCCGTACTCTCTGGAATAGCAATATCCTCATAGTATTTAGTAAACGTACCAAATATCTTGTTTTGATCAATTGTTTGCGGTGCCCCTACATATCTTAACTCATGAGGCCTGTCAGAAGTCAAAACGATAAGTGGAACTCTGGAATGTTTTGCTTCGATTAATGCCGGAAGATAATGAGCCGCTGCGGATCCAGATGTACAAACTAATACTGCTGGATTCTCTTGTTCTTTAGCAATTCCCAACGCAAAAAAACCTGCTGAACGTTCGTCTATATCCAAATAAGTAAAAAACCCACGTTCACAAAATAAAATTGATAATGGTGTCGATCTTGATCCAGGGCTGATAACTACTTTTCGTATGCCCAATTGATATAATTCATCGACCATAGCAGCTATATAATTTGTCATATGCTATAAACTCTCCAATATTGTCTGAAGTTTGTTATTAGTTTCCATATACTCTGCTTTACATTCTGATTGCTCTATAATCCCACACCCGGCATAAGCAAAAACAGTATTCCCAATAATAAGCGCTGACCGGATTGCTGCCACAAAAATCCCATTGCCAACCGGATCACTGAAACCAAAAGGAGCTGCATATAGCCCTCTTTCGTGTTTTTCATGCTCTCTAAGAAATCGCAATGCAGTAGCCGTCGGACTGCCTCCCATTGCCGGAGTGGGATGCAGCTTCTTCGCCCATTCAATAAGTGTTCTTTTTGTATCTCTTGCATATATTGGTGTTTGTATATGATGTAAATTTTTTAATGTCATAATTGAAGTTTTTCCTATCTCAACTTCATCTGCAAACTCTTTCATTGTATTTACAATCTGACTTAGCACAATTTGATGCTCATAACAATTTTTACTATCATTCAACAATATGGATTTTTGTGCTTCATCATCTCTCAAAATATGGGGTATTGTTCCGGCTAAGGCATAACTAAATATATTCTCTCCTTGTTTGCGAACTAAAAGTTCTGGGGTGGCGCCTAAAAATGTTTTTCTATTTTTATGATACGCAAAGATAAAGCTTGTTCTATTCTTGTCCAAAAGATTTTGAATGATACTTTCAACATTGATTAAAGCATTGCACTTAAGCTTTACCTCTCTAGATACCACGATTTTATTTGCTTTTAGTGCTGATATTTCCGATCTTGTTTCATCAAATAATTGTTTCCAGGATGTATAATCGTCTTTTTCAAACTGATAAATATGCCTAAAATGTTTTATTTGGTAATTAATTATTTCTTCAAATTCATCAAAATAATATAATGTCTGTATTCCATCTTTAACAGCAAGATAATATCCGAAAATAATTGCTTCATCACCAAGCCCTTCCCACTTTTCTTCTTTCAGAGAATCAAAAAATGTCATCGTTGAAAAAACATATGGAACCCCTTTCAAAGATTCTATTATAGATTTAGAAGTTATTCGCTTTGCTCCTATAATTAATTCTTTTCCCAATGGATTATAAAATAAAATACGCTCTTCTTTTTTGAAGTGTTCCCAGAACGAAAGTGGGTTGTCTAATGCTAATTGTTCTTTTTTATATATCACTTATATGCCTCCGTTTATCTGTTATGTAGCAAGTAAGTCACTTTCTTAGCCGTGCTTTTGTATCTCTCGTGTTTACTCTTATGTGCATGCCATTCTCTACTTATTGGAATGTAATTCAAAAAAGGTTTGAACCTTTTTGTTAAGTTCACTCCCCAGAGGGTCACAGATGCGAACAATTCCGTCATCAATAAGCATAATATAATCGCAACAATGCGTCACAAGTTCAGAATCATGCGTAATAATAAACTGTAATTTATTTAACATTTTCATTTCCCGCACAGTATAGGCCACATCTAGCATATGGTGATAATCCAGACCGCTTGTTGGTTCATCATAAACCAATAGTTCTTTATCAGAAGCAAGGGCACCGGCGATTGCAACCCTCTGTTTCTGACCACCGGAAAGAGACATCGGATGCATTTCCTTGTACTCTATAAGCCCAAGCCGATTCAAAATTTCCATTGCGTGCCCTTCCTTTTGTTCCTGCGCGGCATCGGATTTTTCCATAGAAAGCAACACTTCATCCCAAACACTTTCTGTAAACAGTTGATGATTTACGTCCTGCATAACGACATAGGACAGCTTGATGCGTTGTTTTCTGTCAAGCAGTTGCCCATCCAGCCGAACAACCCCTTTCATCTTTTTTTCAAGGCCACAAAGACAGCGCCCAAGGGTTGTTTTGCCGGCACCGTTATGGCCAAGTACACCTATGACCGCCCCTTTGGGGAGCTTAAGATGTTCAATATTTAAGGCTTCGTTCTTACCGCTGTCATTATAAGAAAAGCGGAGATTCTCTAATTCAAGCCAGCCATTATATCCGAAATTTTTCGCAGATTCTGCTGCTTCAAATGCAGAAGATGCCCGCAGCCCTAAATGATGCAATTCATCAGAAGAAAGATTTCTGAAATTCTCTATAGAAGTATCCAGTTGGATTCTTCCGGATTTCATATAAACTACCCTGTCAACCAAATCCATAAGCCAATATAAACGATGCTCCGCAATAACGACGGTTTTTCCTTTACTTTTCCATATTTGGATAATGCTCCTTAGTTCCGAGATCGTCCGTGTATCCAGATTTGATGATGGCTCGTCCATGACAATAATCGGAGGTTGCAACGCAGCGACTGAGGCACATGCGATTTTCTGCTTTTCTCCTCCTGACAATGAAAATAAGCTTTTGCCAAGCAAATGTGAAACACTCAAGTCTTTTACGGCATATTCAAAGTTTTTATAAATTAAACTCCTTTCCATGCCGACATTTTCACAGGCAAATACAATTTCTGTGTCGGTCTGGACAGTATAAAATTGAGATTTTGGATTCTGGAATACAGAACCGACAAAAGGAGCCAGTTCATGTGACTCACAATTCGGAACTTTTTTCCCGCAAACCGTAATTTCACCCGATAACATACCTTCATAAAAATGCGGTACTAATCCATTGATTACTCTGGTAAGGGTAGTTTTTCCACAACCAGAGACACCACACAGCAGAACAACCTGTCCTTGCGGAATGGTCAGATTAATATCGTGGATTCCAGCAT
>Ga0153929_1000115_pt1 | contig 34795 bp, 29 predicted proteins | sample TSNJ013MetaG_FD_104689 | JGI IMG/M metagenome (GOLD analysis project Ga0153929, IMG submission 104689) | Attine ant fungus gardens microbial communities from New Jersey, USA - TSNJ013 MetaG | ecosystem: Host-associated > Fungi > Mycelium > Unclassified | place: USA: New Jersey, Wharton State...
CGTGATCGAGCCCGTCCGTGACAAACAAAACCGTCGCGCGCCCGTTGAGCACTCGCCGCGCCCAGCGCCGGTTGAATTCAGCCAGCGCCGCGCCGATCCGCGTGCCGCCCGACCAGTCGACCACCTGATCGGAGATCGCAGCAATTGCGACGTCGGGATCGCGTTCGCGTAACGCCCGCGTGGCGTTGGTCAGGCGCGTGCCGAACAGGAAAACCTGCAGGCGTTCACGTGATTGCAGCAATGCATGGCAGAAGTAAAGCACAGCCCGGGAATACGCGCTCATCGACCCGGAAATGTCGAGCAGCAGGACAAGCGGTGGGCGACGTTCAACCACTTTCTTGTATTTCCACGTGGTCCAGTCCCCGCCCGAGCGCACGGCGCTACGGGCGCTGGCGCGCAAATCGGCATGCGTGCCGTGCGATGCGGTTTTTAAACGCCGTGTCGGCTCCGTGGCCAGCGGCATTCTATGCGAACGAATCTGATGTCGAAGCGCGCGCCATTCGTCGGATGTAAGCGTGTCGAAATCGCGATGGCTCAGGCGCTCCTGCGCGCTGAACGTGATGCGCGCGTGGAGATGTTCAACGTTGTCCGGCTGTTGGTTAGCCGGCTTCAATGCAGCCGCCCGTGCGGCGAGGGCATCGGCAAGACGATTGTTGCGCTTGGGCGGCGGCACGCCATTCGTCACTTTCGGCAGCAATAGCGCGCGTAATTTTCCTTCCCAATCGGGATCGCGCCAGAAAAGATCGAAGGCCTGGTGGAAAAGTTCGCGCTCATCGGGCGCTTGAACAAGCAGCGCGGCGAGCGCGGCGCGGACATCGTCGCGACGGGTAATGTCGATCCAGCGCAACGCTTCGAGCGCATCGACGCTGTGCGCCGGCGACATCGCGAGGCCCGCGCCTCGCAGCAATCGCACGAAATGCACGACGTTATGGGCAAGCGTTGGTGTTTCCATGTTCATTCAGGCCGGTGCGGCGAGGCACTGCGCGATTTCGGCGGCGTCCACGCGTGCGAGATCGTCCTGGTATTTCAGCAGCACGCCGAGCGTGTCCTGCACCGATTGCGGATCGAGTTCGCTGACAGAAAGCGCCGCCAGCGCACGGCACCAGTCGATGGTTTCCGCCACGCCCGGCGCCTTGAACAGGTCGAGCGTCCTCAGCCGATGCACAAACGCCACGGCTCGCGCCTGCAAGTCCGCGCCGGCTTCGGGCGCGCGTGCCGCGACTATCTGCAGTTCCACATCGCGGGCCGGATAGCCGATCCATTGATATAAACAGCGCCGCTTGAGCGCGTCATGAACCTCGCGCGTGCGGTTCGACGTCATCACAACGAGCGGCGGCCGTTCAGCGCGCACGGTTCCATACTCGGGAATCGATACCTGGAAATCCGACAGCAACTCGAGCAGGAAGGCTTCAAACGGTTCATCGGCGCGATCGATTTCATCGATTAGCAGAACGCGTTGAGCGGCCGGATTCAACGGGTCGGGCATAAGCGCCTGCAGCAGCGGGCGCTTGAGGAGGAATTCGCTTTTATAGAGTGAATCGTTCGATGGTTGTTCGCCGGCCGCCTCAGCAAGCCGCAGCGCCATGATCTGGCGCGGGTAGTCCCATTCGTACAGTGCGCTGGCGGTGTCGAGCCCTTCATAGCATTGCAGCCGCAGCATTTGCGTGCCGAGGACACCGGCGGCCGCTTTTGCCAGCTCGGTCTTGCCGACACCCGGTTCGCCTTCGAGGAACAGCGGGCGCTGCATTTTCAACGCAAGGAAAAGCCCCGTTGCGAGTTCACGGCTGGCGAAGTATTGCTGCCCGCTCAGCGCGACGAGGGTTTCGTCGATGGATGCCGGGTCCATGAGGTTCCTGGGTCTGGATAGGTCAGTGTCTATTTTGCTCGCGCCGGGAGAACCCCAGCCCGTTCATCGGCGCGAGCAAAAAACCGGGGGCGAACAAAACGCTAAAACGCATTGGCCCGCTCGACCGCCCTCCCGGCAAGAATCGGGATCAAGTGCGCCCGATACTCGGCACTCGCGTGCATATCGTCGTTGAGCGTATTGGCGGAAATCGATGTGCTGCGCGCCGACGCAACCGAGAAATCCTTTGATAAAGCCGCTTCAAGCTCGGAAGCCCGGAACACGCATGAAGCAGCCCCGGTCACGGCCACCCTCACGCCGCCGGCATGCTTCGCAACAAACACCCCGACCAACGCAAAGTGCGACGCGGGATTCCGAAACTTCTCATACCCGGCGCGCTCGGCAATCGGAAACTCAACCGATGTAATCAGCTCATCCGGCTCCAAGGCCGTCTCATACATGCCAAGGAAAAAGTCATCGGCGGCAATACGCCGCCTGTCCGTCACAATGGTCGCGTTCAACGCCAGCACAGCCGCCGGATAACACGCCGCCGGATCATCGTTGGCAAGCGATCCGCCAATCGTCCCGCGCTCCCGAACCTGCCGGTCGCCAATATGGCCGGCAAGATCAGCCAGCCCGGGCAACGCACGCTGCACCTCGGGATTCGCCGCAACTTGTGCATGGCAAACCGCGCCGCCAATGGTCACTTTGTCGCCCGTCACGGTGATGTCCTTCATCGAACCGATCCGCGTCACATCCACGAGCGCCGATGGCTGCGCAAGCCGCAAGCGCATGGTCGGCAGCAAACTTTGCCCGCCCGAGAGATATTTGGCGTCCTCGTGCTGCTTGAGAAACGCCACCGCTGCGTCGGACTTGTCAGGCCGTTGATAATCGAATGAGTACATGTCGAAGTCCTCTCAAGCGGGAGTCGAAGTGCCGCGAGCGGCCGAAGCGTCGGCGGCGGCATGCATCGCAGCCCATACGCGATGCGGCGTGGCAGGCATCTGCAGATCGGTCACACCGAGCGGCGAAAGCGCATCGATGATCGCGTTGATCACCGCCGGCGGCGAGCCGATCGCGCCCGCTTCGCCGCAGCCTTTTACCCCCAGCGGGTTATGCACGCACGGCGTCCCTTTCGCGGTTTCCACATCGAAGTTCGGCAGGTCGGACGCGTGCGGCATCGCATAGTCCATGAACGAACCGGACATCAGCTGGCCGCTCTCGTTGTCGTACACGGCGCGCTCCAGCATGGCCTGGCCAATGCCCTGCCCAATCCCGCCGTGCACCTGGCCTTCGACGATCATCGGATTGATGATGTTGCCGAAATCATCGACGGCGGTGAACTTCTGGATGCGCGTTTCACCGGTGTCCTGATCGACTTCCACTTCGCACAAATACGCGCCCGATGGATACGTGAAGTTGCTCGGATCGTAGAACGCATTTTCGTTAAGGCCCGGTTCGAGCTTGTCGAGCGGGAAGTTGTGCGGCACGTAAGCCGCCAGCGATACCTCCGCGAACGCCTTCGTCCGGTCGGTGCCCGCCACGCGGAAAATGCCGTCCTTGAACTCAATATCTTCCGCCGATGCCTCCAGCAAATGCGCCGCGATCTTCTTGGCCTTGTCCTCGATCTTGTCGAGCGCTTTCATGATCGCCGAGCCGCCCACCGCGATGGACCGCGAGCCGTACGTGCCCATGCCGAACGGAATCCGGCCGGTGTCGCCGTGGACGATCTCGATGTTGTCCATCGATACCCCCAGCCGGTCCGCCACCACTTGCGCGAACGTGGTTTCGTGCCCTTGCCCGTGGCTATGCGAGCCGGTGAACACCGTGACGGAACCCGTGGGATGCACACGAATTTCGCCGGCTTCGAACAAGCCCGCCCGCGCGCCCAACGCGCCCGCCAGATTCGATGGCGCCAGTCCGCACGCCTCGATATAGCAGGAATATCCCAGTCCGCGCAGCTTGCCGTTTTTCTTCGATTCCTCGCGCCGCGCAGCGAACCCTTTCACATCGGCGATTTCCATCGCTCGGTCGAGCAACGCCGAATAATCGCCGGAATCGTAGGTCAGGCCAACCGGCGTGGTGTACGGCCACGAACGGATGAAGTTGCGCCGCCGCAATTCCGCCGGATCGATGTTCATCTCCCGCGCCGCCGTCTCCACAATACGTTCCAGTACGTACGTCGCCTCAGGACGCCCGGCGCCGCGATAGGCATCGACGGGAACCGTGTTCGTGAAGACCGCTTTCACCTCGGCGTAGATTGCGGGCGTGGCGTATTGGCCGGCGAGCAACGTGGCGTAGAGGATGGTCGGAATCGCGGACGCGAACGTCGACAAATACGCGCCCATGTTGGCCGTCGTGTGTACGCGAAGGCCCAGGAACTTGCCGTCGGCGTCCATCGCGAGTTCGGCTTTCGTCACGTGATCGCGGCCGTGGGCATCGGAGAGAAAAGCTTCCGAGCGCTCGCATGTCCACTTGATCGGCCGCCGGACTTTCTTCGACGCCCACGTCAACGCCACATCTTCCGCATACAGATAAATCTTCGAGCCGAACCCGCCGCCCACGTCCGGCGCAATGATCCTCAGTTTCGACTCAGGCAAGGACAGCACGAACGCCGCCATCAACAAACGCTCGACGTGCGGATTCTGGTTTGCGACGTAGACGGTGTAGCTGTCGTCGGACTTCGAATAACTCGCGTTGACGGCGCGCGGCTCGATCGCATTCGGCACCAGGCGCTGATTCACAATGTCCAGCGTGGTCACATGCGCGGCTTTGGCGAAGGCGGCGTCGGTGGCGGCTTTATCGCCGTGGCCCCAGGTGTAGCAAAGGTTGTTCGGCGCTTCATCGTGGACTTGCGGCTGGCCGGGGTCCGCGGCGGTGGCGGTATCGACGACAGCCGGCAGCACGTCGTAGTCCACCTCGATCAACTCGATCGCGTCCTTCGCTTCCTTCACCGATTCCGCGATGATCAACGCCACCTGGTCGCCGACGTGACGCACTTTCGTATGCGCCATCACGGGGTGCGGCGGTTCGTTCATCGGCTTGCCGTCGATGTTGTGGATCAGCCAGCCGCACGGCAGTCCGCCGACGCTCTCGCCGGCCATGTCCGCGCCGGTGAAGATCGCGACCACGCCGGGCGCTTCTTTCGCGGCCGCGATGTCGATGCTGCGGATCGTCGCGTGTGCGTACGGCGAGCGCAGGAAGACGCCATAGGTTTGGCGCGGAAGGACGACGTCGTCGGTGTACTGGCCGTTGCCCGTCAGGAAGCGATAGTCTTCCTTGCGTCTAATGGCAGCGCCAATCATGTGGTGGGTATCGGGTGTCTCGGGGGCGTTCATCGCGGACTCCTGTTCAGGCGCGAATCTTCATCTTTATCGGAAAGGTGAGTGCGGCTTCGGTGAGGCTTTGCTGGAAGCGCGGGCGGCCGCTCAGGGGGCCGCCTTCATGGCTCGCGCGCCCTGCACTATCGCTTTCACGATGTTGTGATACCCCGTACATCGGCAGAGATTGCCGTCGAGTTGTTCGCGGACATCGGCTTCGGTGAGATCGGGCTTTTGCGCGGCGAGGGAGGTCGCGCTCATCACCATGCCGGGTGTACAGAAGCCGCACTGCAGCCCGTGGCACTCCTTGAACGCCGCTTGCATGGGGTGGAGTTCGCCGTCCTTCGCGATTCCCTCGATAGTCGTCACCGACGACCCGTCGGCCTGTACGGCAAGGATGTTGCACGACTTGATCGCGCGGCCGTCCAGGTGGACGGTGCATGCGCCGCACTGGGCGGTGTCGCAGCCGACATGCGTGCCCGTGAGACCCAACTCCTCACGGAGAAACTGGACTAGCAGGATATGGGGTTCGACGGTGGCGGTGACGGCTCTGCCGTTGACCGTCAGACTGATGCTGAGTGCCATGCTTCTGTCTCCTTCGGGGGATAAACAGCCGAAGCTCACTCACCGCTTTTGTTTCACTGACCTTGCGGACTTCACGAGTGTGAGTGTCTGGCTGGGTTCGTGTTTATTTGTTGTAGCAATGAGTAAAGCACAAAATGAAGACGGTCGCTATTGGGCTAAAGGTGGGTGGGGGTGTCGCTGCGCCGGCGTTTTATATCGCGGAAAGCGCACGTAAAAACGCCGCCTCGATGGGCGGCGCATAGCTAAACGGCTTTATTCAACCCCGGCGTATCACTCCACGCCGCGTCCCAGTTTCGAGTGCCAGCGCGAGTAGCCGAAATAGATCGCCAGCCCGATTGCCAGCCATACCACGAACGCTATCCACGTCACGGCTTGCAGATTCAGCATCAGGAACAGGCAAGCCAGAACGGCCAGCACCGGCACGACTGGCACGCCCGGGCAACGGAACGCACGCGGCATATCGGGGTGCGTACGGCGCAGGATCAGCACCGCAATAGACACCATCGAAAACGCAGCCAGCGTGCCGATATTAATCAGTTCAGCCAGCACGTTCAGCGGCACGAGCGCGCCGATCAGCCCGAAGAACAGGCCCACGAGCCACGTCGTAAAGAACGGCGTACCGTATTTCGGATGGACCTTCGACAGACGTGCGGGCAGCAGGCCATCGCGGGACATCGCGGGACATCGCGTAGATAATGCGAGTCTGGCCATAGCTCATTACCAGGATCACGGTCAGCATGCCGAGCACCGCGCCCAGATCGATGAAACCCGCGACCCAATTCTGCCCCACGACCTGCAGCGCGTACGACACCGGATGCGAGATATTGGCGAACTGTGCCGCCGGGACAATACCCGTCACCACCGCCGCCACCGCCACATAAAGCACGGCACATACAGCGAGCGACGAAATGATGCCGATCGGCAGATCGCGTTTAGGATTCTTCACTTCTTCGGCCGCCGACGACACCGAGTCGAAACCGATAAAAGCAAAGAACATCACGGCTGCCGCGCCGAATACGCCGTTCCAGCCATTCGGCATGAACAGATGCCAGTTCGCGGACGTGACGTGGAACACGCCAACGCCAATCACCATCAGCACGACCGCGACCTTGATCGCGACCATCACATTGTTCACGCGCGCTGATTCCTTGATCCCGATCGACAGCAGCGACGTAATCACCATCATCACGAGAAATGCGGGCAGGTTGAACAACGTGAAATGTCCGGGCACGGCGCCGGGAGCGGCCGTGAGAATCGTGGGCAGCCCAATGCCAAAGCCTGACAGCAGCGACTGGAGATAACCCGACCAGCCGACCGACACCGCCGATGTCGCCAGCCCGTATTCCAGCATCAAATCCCAGCCGATAACCCATGCGGCCAGTTCGCCGAGCGTGGCGTACGAATACGTGTAGATAGACCCGGCAACGGGAATGGTCGATGCAAACTCCGCATACGCAAGCGCCGCGAGCCCGCACGCGATGGCCGCGAGAATAAACGACACCATCAGCGCCGGACCGGCTTGAACCGCGCCGGTCCCGGTGAGCACGAAAATCCCCGTGCCGATAATCGCGCCGACACCCAGAAACGTCAGATCGAGCGCCCCCAGCGTTTTTTTGAGTCCGGCGCGTTGCGCGCCGGCGAGCATGTGCTCGATGCTTTTCTTGCGGAACAGGGACATGAACGGGTGACTCCTCAAACCTCGGGCACAGTGCGCCAAATCGATTGGAAAACCCGGGATTTTATCGGAGAGAAGAGGAGAGGCGTCGCAAAACGTTGCAGACAACTTAATTTTGACTTCCCTTCTTCAACACAATTTTGTTTAAAACGTTTAAAAATTGCGTATTTGAGAAAATTTTAGATAAGTTCAGCTTCTGCAAACGGAGTCAGCGGACGAAGCCGCTTTTTGGAGCGTTTTGTCGCAACACGGAATTGCATATCGCGATGGGTTGACCGACTGCGCAATAAAAAAAACCGAAGCGCGAGGGCTTCGGTTTTTGTTTTCCAGCAAGGCGGCACGCCAAGTTCAGCCGACGAAAGCCTTCTCAACCACGTAATGTCCCGGATGATTATTGCTGCCTTCCTGGAAGCCCATTTCATCGAGGATCTGACGCGTGTCGCGCAGCATGTGCGGGCTGCCGCAAAGCATCACGCGGTCGTTTTCCACCGAGAACGGCGCCACGTCCAGATCGGCGAAGAGCTTCTTCGTTTCGATCAGGTCCGTGATCCGGCCGCGATTGGCGAACTCTTCGCGGGTAACCGTCGGGTAATACACCAGCTTTTCCTGGATCAGCTCGCCCAGATGCTCGTGCGCCGGAAGGTGCTCGGTGATGAAGTCCTTGTACGCGAGTTCGTCGACGAAACGGCAGGTATGCGTGAGCACGATCTTGTCGAAACGGTCGTACACGTCCGGGTCCTTGATGATCGACATGAAGGGAGCCAGGCCCGTACCGGTCGACAGCAGCCACAGCGTTTTGCCGGGCAGCAGGTTGTCGGCGACCAGCGTGCCCACGGGCTTCTTGCCGATCAACACCGGATCGCCGACCTTCAAATGCTGAAGACGCGATGTCAGGGGACCGTCCTGCACCTTGATGCTGAGAAATTCGAGGTGCTCTTCGTAATTTGCGCTCGCCAGGCTATAGGCGCGGAGCAGCGGCTTGCCATCGACTTCCAGGCCGACCATGGTGAACTGGCCGTTTTCGAAACGGAACGCGGAATCGCGCGTGCAGGTAAAGCTGAACAGCGTGTCGGTCCAGTGGTGGACGCTTAGAACGGTTTGAGGATTAAGGTTGCTCATGGCTTCATGGATAGTGCGGAATCAGGGCGGCGCAGTAGTGCGTTCCGGCGGCCGCTGTAAAACGCGGGCTCGATTCCGGCGACAACACCTCGAAGGCGCAACGAAAGCAATGCGTGATGCTAAAGCGGAATTTCCGGCGACGCGCGAGAACCGGGCCGATTGCTGCTGATTGCGGCTAAGACCCGCGCGCTCGGAGCGAATGTTCCGCATTCCCCGCTTCCTCACGCGTAATCCGCTATTTTACCGCACACGCGATTTCTGGGTTTAAGGCGCGTTTTTTAACACGCTGCACGAGAATGTCCGGCCGATAGGCCAGATCCGCAGACTGGCTCGTCTGGGCAACGGCGCGTAAGGCGTGTGAAATCAGGCAACGGGCTCGATCGCGAACCAACAAGACGTTCCGGAGTCCGCATGATAACAACGTCATGGGGCAGCAGCGCAAAGGCCCTGCTGCCTTCAGGCTGGTTTCGGCGACGCGGGAAGATAAACACTGCTGGTGCCTGCATTGCCAGCGGGGTTGCTTGCCGGCAATGCAGTAGTTCAGGGAGCGCGGCGATAACCGCACCCCTTATGCTCATCGTTACGAAATCAAGAATTCAGGAATTCACGAATTCAAACCCGCTGATCCGTCGACGGCTTTTCCCACAGGTTGATCCCGCCTTCCGTCGCGTGCTGATCGATCTCGGCGAGTTCTTCCTTCGAAAACTCCAGGTTCTTCAACGCGCCGACGTTCTCCGTCACTTGTTCCGGACGGCTCGCACCGATCAGCACCGACGTCACGCGGCCACCGCGCAACGCCCACGCCAGCGCCATTTGCGCGAGGCTCTGACCGCGCCGCTGGGCGAGATCGTTGAGCTTGCGCACATGCTCGATATTCTTATCGCTCAAATGCTCCTGCTTGAGCGATCCGCCGCCCGGCTTGTTGACGCGCGCATCGGCGGGAATGCCGTTCAGGTATTTGCCCGTCAGCAGCCCCTGCGCCAGCGGCGTGAACGCGATACTGCCCGCCCCCACCTCGTCGAGCGTGTCGAGCAGGTCTTCCTCGATCCACCGGTTCAGCATGTTGTACGACGGCTGATGAATCAGCAGCGGCACTTTATGCTCGGCCAGCAACTTCGCCATTTCGCGCGTTTTAGCCGATGAATACGACGAAATGCCCACGTACAGCGCCTTGCCGGAGTGCACGGCGGTCGCGAGCGCACCGGCGGTTTCTTCGAGCGGCGTATCGGCATCGAAACGATGCGAATAGAAAATGTCGACGTAATCCAGGCCCATGCGCTGCAGGCTCTGATCCAGCGACGCCAGCACGTACTTCCGCGATCCGCCGCCCTGCCCGTAAGGGCCCGGCCACATGTCCCAACCCGCCTTCGACGAAATCAGCAATTCGTCGCGATACGGCCGGAAATCGTCCTTGAACAACCGTCCGAAATTCGTTTCCGCGCTGCCGTACGGGGGGCCGTAGTTGTTCGCCAGATCGAAGTGAGTAATGCCGAGATCGAACGCGGTGCGCAGGATGTCGCGCTGCGTGGAGATCGGCGTGGTGTCGCCGAAGTTGTGCCAAAGACCCAGCGACAACGCCGGCAACTTCAGGCCGCTCTTGCCACAGGTGCGGTAAGCCATCTGCGAATAGCGTTCGGAAGCTGCTTCGTAAGCCATGACGGAATCCTCGAATTGGTGAAGGGACAATAGGGTGTGCGAGCGGGTGCGAGCGCTAACCAAGCGCACGCAGGCAACAATCGCGCGGAACATGTCGTCTGACGTGCGCCGAGTTTGTCATGTTAGCGAATCGCGCCGCCTCGCGTTGACCTTGACCCGAACAAATCAAGGCTATCCCGATATTCGGGACGCGACCGAATGGCCAGCAAGGGGAACGATTCGCGGGTGGACCCAGACCAACCCTGTTCATTCGAACGAGGAGAGATTTCATGGATCCGCTAAACAAACTACGCCCTGTCTACGATTTTTTACTGACAGCAGGCGTGACGTACGGATTCAACGTACTGATGGCTGTCCTGATTTTGCTGGCCGGCTGGTGGGTATCGAACCGCGCGGCGAACGCGGTGAAACGCGCGCTCAGCCGCACGAACGCGGACGCCACGTTTACGCCCGTGATGGCAAGCCTGGTGCAATGGGCGATCCGGGTGGTCGCCATTGTTGCGGCGCTGGGCAAATTCGGCGTTGCGGCGGCCAGCATCCTGACCGTGCTCGGTGCGGCCGGACTGGCTATCGGACTCGCGTTGCAAGGCACCTTGCAGAACATTGCCGCGGGTTTGATGCTGTTGCTGCTGCGGCCTTTCAAGGTCGGCGACTACATTGAAGGGATTGGCACAACGGCCGGAACCGTCAACGAAATCGGCTTGTTCACCACTCGTCTGACCAAAAGCGACGGCGTCATCATGTTCGTGCCGAACAGCTCGATCTGGGCGAACCCGGTCACTAACTTCACCGTGAACGACCGGCGCCGCGTGGTGCTGAATGTGATCATTCCGGAGGATCAGGACATTGAGGAATCGTTGGCGTCGCTGCATCGGATTGTGGAAACGGATCCGCGCATCATCCACGACGACAAGACCAAACCGTGGATCGCCGTCTCCGATTACATCGATACCGGCGTGAAACTGAACGTCGGCGTCTGGACGAGCCGGACGGATTACGCGAACGTCCAGGCGGACTTGCTGCGGCAGATCAAGCCGGGGATCAAGCCAGCCTCGAAACCAACTGCACCCGGGACTACGGCGGCGCTGGACGCACCCGGCCAGGCCTAATAAGCTGGCGGTCCGCACATTGAAGAGATTTTCATGACCAAGGCGATTTCCATTGCACTGATCGTAGGCGGCGTCGTGCTGCTGTATTTCGGCGGCCAGTCGTTCCATTCGCTGAGCAACGACGTCTCGCGTTTCTTCACCGGCTCGCCGACAAACAAGACAATCTGGCTGATCGCCGGCGGCATGGCCGCCATGCTGGCCGGGTTGATCGGACTGGCAATTCCGGCCAGGCGCTGACGCTTTCGGGCGCCCTCAGGCGCCTGAAAGCGTCGGTGTCAGATCAACGGCACATCTTCCTTCGACGCGGACCGCGTTCCCGGCAACGGCAGGTTGCTGGCGCCACGATACGTGTAGACCAGCGAGAATTTCACCTGGTCGGTGAGATTCTTGCCGGCGGAATGCAGCGTGTTGCAGTGGAAAAACACCACGTCGCCGGCATTCAGTTTCGGCGACACGGCGCTGCGAATCAGCACTTCGTTCTCCGGCAGGTCAGAGCGGAAAAACTTGGCTTTATCGAAACGTTCGGACGTGAACGGCAATTTGTGCGACATCGGCACAAACCACAACGCGCCGTTTTCGACGGTCTCGTTACCCAGCGCCACCCACGCCGACACCAGGTCGTCCCGCTCGAAGTTCCAGTAACGCACATCGCGATGCCAGCCGGTCAGGCTGCCGTAAGCGGGATGTTTCGTCATCACGCAGTTGTGATGGGCGCGCGAAAGGGTTGGCGCCTCACCGAAATACACCTCCATCCAGCCGCGCACATCGGGCGACGTGGCCCAGGCGGCGAACCGTGGATCGCGACTGTACGCGTCGAGCAACCGTCGCACCGTATGGCCGCCGGGCGAGTCTTTCGAATTCGGCGCGCCGGGATATTGCAGGTCGGCTTCGAACTCCACCGGCGCCGCGGCTTCTACCAACTGCTGCTGCGCCACCTTGCGCATCGCTTCGCAGCGCTCCGGCGTGACGAGGCCCGGCACCACCACGTAGCCGTTCTCACGCAACGCGCGGACTTGTTCCAACTTCGATTGATTCGGCATATCGACTCACAGGGAAAGCATCTGGCCGGCTGGGCTTCACTACGTAAACAATTGGTAAGAAAGCCGGCTAATTAGGGCGAATACATCAATTGTAAATCGCGCGGGCCGTGCGGCGCTCCGTCCTGCGGGTTTCGGGACGTCGAGCACTTGCTCGAACACCCGTGCGGGAAAATGCCGACTTCCGGCAGTAACATTTGTTCTATAACCTGCCGACGTGCATTGAGAGAGCCCATCGAAAATCCCTTTCGATGAAAATCTATTAAATAAGTGCGCGCTTCAAGCTCGCAACTTTTATTGCGTTCAATTGATCAAACTATTGAACGCTTTTTTTGATCCGACTAATGTCGGGTTGCAGTCATTGCAACCCCGAGCCTGTGAAATCCATGAATATCCGTTTCACGAATCGTCTTACCCGTGCCGCCGTCCGCGCGGCACGTCCTGCTGGGCGCGGCGTTGTTCGCGCGTTGCGCCATCATTCCGCACGCACGCAATTGCTTGCGGGGCAATTCAGGAAAACCCATCCCGTCGATGGTATTCGCTCCTGGTTTCACGGATTTTTTTCGAATCTGCGATTAAGGGCGGCATCGCGACAGGCGGCATTTAAAGCGTTATTACGAAAACCGGCGCAATTACGCGCGCCCGTAGCCAAATTGAAATTGGCACCCGGTGTAATTAATACGACAAGCCGTCGTCCGCGCAGGCTTTCGACCAGCGACGGATGGTTTGCGTTTGCTGTCCGCTGACTATTCCTGACGAGCGCAAAACCCGGTCCGGACCTGGTTTTACTTATGCGTGCGCGGTTTTGCCGCTGTGAGCGCCGGATGAAGCGGAGCATTGCGCCCGACAGAGATGGCGACGTCCAACCGCATAGATACACGTGCTGACTTACACGTGCTGACAAGGGTCAAAAAAAGCCCGCTGAGCGTAACGCTCAGCGGGCTTTTTAATCATTCAAACCGGACACTCAGGCGATTTCAACAACCGGTTCCGTTCCGGCAGCTTCGGCCAGCAGCAGCGCCTTGTCCGTGGCTTCCCACGAGAATTCCGGCTCTTCACGGCCGAAGTGGCCGTACGCTGCCGACTTCTCATAGATCGGACGCAGCAAGTCGAGCATCTGGATGATGCCCTTCGGACGCAGGTCAAAATGCTCGAGCACGAGTTCCTGGATCCTTGCATCCGACACGCGGCCCGTGCCGAACGTGTTGACCATGACCGAAGTCGGACGCGCCACGCCGATTGCGTAGGACACCTGGATCAGGCAACGCGAAGCGAGCCCCGCCGCGACAATGTTCTTCGCGACATAACGGCCGGCGTAGGCTGCCGAGCGGTCGACCTTCGACGGGTCCTTGCCCGAGAACGCGCCGCCGCCATGAGGCGCCGCGCCGCCGTATGTATCGACAATGATCTTGCGGCCCGTCAATCCGCAATCGCCTTGCGGACCACCGATCACGAAACGTCCGGTCGGATTCACCAGGAACTTGATGTCGCCCTTGATCAGGTCGGCCGGCAGGACCGGCTTGATGATCTCTTCGATCACGGCTTCACGCAGCGCCTTCAGTTCGATGTCCGGTGCATGTTGCGTGGAGAGCACGACGGTGTCGATGCTATGCGCCTTGCCGTCGACATAACGCACGGTCACTTGGGACTTCGCGTCCGGACGCAACCAGTTCAGCCGGCCGTCGCGACGCATGTTCGCCTGACGCTCGACCAGCCGGTGTGCCAGGTGAATGGGCAGCGGCATCAGCTCGGGCGTTTCGTCGCATGCGTAGCCGAACATCAGCCCCTGGTCGCCTGCGCCCTGGTCGAGGTTGTCGTCATGAGCGGCGTCCACGCCTTGAGCGATGTCGCGCGACTGTTTGTCATACGCGACGAGCACCGCGCAACCGCGATAGTCGATGCCGTATTCCGTGTTGTCGTAACCAATGCGCTTGATGGTGTCACGCGCAACCTGGATGTAGTCGACGTTCGCCTGCGTAGTGATTTCGCCCGCGAGGACCACGAGACCCGTATTGCAAAGGGTTTCGGCCGCGACACGTGAATACTTGTCCTGCGCCAGGATGGCGTCGAGGATGGCGTCGGAGATTTGGTCGGCGACCTTGTCCGGGTGGCCTTCGGAGACGGATTCAGAGGTAAAGAAGTAATCGTTTGACACGCTTCAGACTCCATTTGAGTACGGGTAGGTTGCTCACGTAGCCGACTTCGTCTGGAGTCTGAAGCGGCGACGCTTTAGCGGAAAACATGGTCCGGAAAGCGCCGTTAAGCGCCATCCAGCTTCGCCCCGCAAGTTGTCCATTAACTCGGCGAAGGTTTTATTATAGCGGCTTCTCTAATTTGTCACAGAGCCGAACGTTTGCCGCCATCCCAGAAATACCCTAGCCCTCACCGCCGTCACGCCCGGAACGCTCCCCGGCAAAACCGAAGAACCCTCGTCTTCCGGACCCATTGGAGCGTCACATGTTAGGTCGCATTGGCGTCGCGCTGGCGGTGGGCTTCCTGAAGCTGCTCGCCCTCGTTCCTTATGGCATCACCGCACGTTTCGGTGACGGTCTCGGCTGGCTGCTTTATCAAGTCCCGAGCCACCGGAAACGGATCGTGCATATCAATCTCGGCCTTTGCTTCCCCGAGTGGACGCCCGAGCGCCGGGAAGAAGTCGCACAGAAGCATTTCCGGCACGCGATCCGCAGTTACGTGGAGCGCAGCGTGCAATGGTTCGGCTCGGCCGAGAAGCTCGCCAAGCTGATCCAGGTGGACAGCGAAGTCGATCTCCTCGATCCGGACATGCCGCCCACGTTGCTGCTCGGTTTTCACTTCGTCGCGATCGAGGCGGCTTCGGTGTGGATCAACTACTCGCTGCACAGGCCCTGCGGATCGCTGTATCAGCCGATGTCGAACAAAGCGCTCGACGACATAGCGAAGAAACAGCGTGGCCGTTTCGACGCCGAAATGGCGAGCCGCGCGGACAGCGCGCGGATCGTGCTGCGCTGGCTGCGCGATCGCAAGCCCGTCATGCTCGGCGCCGACATGGACTACGGCATGCGCAACTCCACCTTCGTGCCGTTTTTCGGCGTTCAAGCGTGCACGCTGACGGCGGTGGGCCGCCTGGCCAAGACCGGCCACGCGCAAATCATGCCGTTCGTGGGCGAAGTGCTGCCGAACTACAAAGGCTACAAGCTGCGGGTATTCAAGCCCTGGGACAACTACCCGACCGGCGACGATGCCGCCGACGCCCGCCGCATGAACGCGTTCCTCGAAGAGCAGGTCCGGCTCATGCCCGAGCAGTACTACTGGGTGCACAAGCGCTTCAAGACGCGACCACCGGGCGAACCGGGCTTTTATTGAGTTATGGAGGCATCCGGATGTCCGGGAAACGACGGCCGAAGCGCCGCACAAGCCCGGACTCATCCCCTATCAGGTCTAGCGCATGCCCTTGCAGCATGTCACTTACAATAGCGCCATGAAACTCGAATTCACCAAAATGCACGGCGCGGGCAACGACTTTGTCGTGCTCGACGGCTACTCCAAACCGCTCTCGCTGAGCGGCGCGCAGGTGCGCGCGCTCGCGGACCGGCATTTCGGCGTCGGCGCGGATCAGCTGCTGCTGGTCGAAAAACCGGACATTGAAGACGTTGATTTCAAATACCGCATCTTCAATTGCGACGGCGGCGAGGTCGAGCATTGCGGCAACGGCGCGCGCTGCTTTGTGAAGTTCGTGCGCGACCGGGGCCTCACCAGCAAATCGAGCGTCCGGGTTCAGGTTCACCACGGCGTGATCGTGCTGACCATGCAGGAGAACGGCGACGTGGTGGTGGACATGGGCCGCCCGGAGTTCGAACCCGCTTTGGTGCCCTTCAACGCGGAAGGGTTGCAAGGCCGCACGGAAAGCGCCGACACGCTGTGGCCGCTCGACGTGCAAGGTGAAACACGCTGGGTCTCGGTGGTATCCATGGGGAATCCGCACGCCGTGCAGATCGTGGCCGACGTGGAAAACGCGCCGGTGCTGATCGAAGGACCGGTGATCGAACATCACGCCCGGTTTCCGAATCGGGTGAACGCGGGATTCATGCAGATCGTGAATCGCGGCGCGGTGAAGCTGCGCGTTTTCGAACGCGGCGCGGGCGAAACGCTGGCGTGCGGCACAGGTGCATGCGCAGCGGTTGCAGCGGGTGTCCGGCGCGGTCTGCTCGACTCGCCGGTACAGGTCGAGACTCATGGCGGTGTGCTGACCATCGCCTGGGAGGGTGCGCACAACGCCGCGGCACCGCTCTTCATGGCCGGCCCCGCCACCACCGTATTCGAAGGCGAGATCGAGCTTGATCCCAAACTCGCTAACGCCGACTGACTGTCAGGAACCCGATGCTGCCCGATACCATGAACGAACGTGAAGTCGCCGACTACCTGATCGCCAATCCTGATTTCTTTGCCGAGCACGCCGAGTTGCTGGGTGCAATCCGGCTGTCCAATCCGCATGGCAAGTCCGCGGTGTCGCTGCAGGAGCGCCAGATGCAAATGCTCCGCGACAAGAACAAACAGATCGAACGCCGCCTGGCCGAACTGCTGCGGTACGGGCATGAGAACGACAGCATCGCTGCGAAGTTTCATCGATGGACCATTCGCGTGATGTCCGAACGCGATCCGCATGCGCTGCCGAAGACCATCCCGGCCGGCCTGTGCGAAATCTTCGAGGTGCCGCAAGCTGCGCTACGGGTGTGGGATGTCGCTGAGCCCTACGCGCAAGCCGAATTCGCGCGGACCACGAGCGAGGAAGTCCGCTCCTTCACAAGCAGCCTGGCCGCGCCGTATTGCGGGTCGAACACCGGCTTCGAAGCAGCCCAATGGCTGACATCGGCGAGTTCGGTCTCGGTGGCCTCGGCTACAACAGATGGTGTCGTCGATACCGCGAACACCACCGAATCCATCACGCTGATCGCGTTGCGCGATCCGGTAGCCGGTCCGGAAGCGCCCGCGTTCGGCTTGCTGGTCATGGGTTCGCCCGATCCGCGCAGGTTCCACGAGGGCATGGCCACCGACTTCCTCACGCAGATCGGCACGCTTGCCAGCGCAGCGCTCAGCCGCTTGCTGCCCCACTGACATGACCGACGATCCGGTCAGCGCCTATCTGTCGATGCTCGAGCACGAGCGGCGGTTGTCGGAACATACATTGCGCGGATACACGCACGAACTTGACGAGCTGAAGAAGCTGGCCAACGGCCGGGCGCTGGAGTCGCTGACCGCCGCCGACATGCGCGGCGCCGTAGCACGCGCTCACGGCGGCGGGTTATCGGCGCGCTCCATTGCGCATCGGTTATCGGCGTGGCGGGCGTTTTATCGATGGCTCGCGGAACAGGTTGAAATGCAGGCCAATCCGGTGGCGACCGTGCGTGCGCCGAAACGCGCGAAGTCCCTGCCCAAGGCGCTTTCCGTCGACGACGCCAATGCGCTGATGGAAGCGCCGCAAGCCGACACGCCCGAGGCGCTCCGGGACCACGCCATACTCGAACTGTTCTATTCGTCCGGCCTGCGGCTCGCCGAACTCGTCGGGCTGGATGTGCATTTTGTGCAATCCGAAGGGTATTCGTCGGCCGGCTGGCTCGACCTCGCCAGCACCGAAGTCAATGTGCTCGGCAAGGGAAACCGGCGGCGGTCAGTGCCGGTGGGCAGCAAGGCAATTACAGCGTTGCGCGCCTGGATTGAAGTACGCGGGCAATTTGTAAAGGACGATCCACACGCGCTGTTTCTGTCGGCGCGCGGCAACCGGATGTCGCCGAACGTGGTGCGTGACCGCGTGAAACGCATGGCGCTGCTGGCCGGCGTGCCGTCGAACGTGCATCCGCACGTGTTGCGGCATTCGTTCGCCACGCACGTGCTCCAATCCAGTGGCGACCTGCGGGCCGTGCAGGAACTGCTCGGCCACGCCAGTATCACAGCCACGCAGGTTTACACGTCGCTCGATTTCCAGCATCTGGCACGCGTCTATGACCAGACGCATCCACGCGCAAAAAAACGCGATTGAGCAAGCATGGCAGTAAGCAAGACGCTGCGGGCATGCCGTTGCACCCTGAAAAATGGCCGACGCGGTGCGAATCCGGCGTAACAGCCGAATTCGCTCGCTGCTCATAAAACCGCGGCCCGATACCTCCACAGCGTTCACTTCCCTCGGGCAAGTCAGCGCTTTCACCGACGCCCCGCATGAACACCATTACGCTGAAACCGGCGAAAGACAAGTCGCTCGCGCGCCGCCATCCGTGGATCTATGCAAACGCAATTGAACACGTGGAAGGCAAACCCGCGCCCGGCGCAACCGTGCTGATACGCGCTCACGACGGGCGTTTCCTGGCACGCGCGTCGTACAGCCCGGTCTCGCAGATCCGCGCGCGCGTCTGGAGCTTCGACGAGACCGAGCCAATCGATCACGCGTTTTTCAAGCGGCGCGTGCAGCGGGCAATCGCGCACCGGCAAACCATGGTGCGCGACACCGGCGCCACGCGGCTGATTTTCGGTGAGGCTGACGGACTGCCAGGCCTGATCGTCGATTACTACATTGCGGACGATGAAAGCCGGCGCGGCCAGTTGGTCTGCCAATTCATGGCGACCGGCGTGGAACACTGGAAAGAGCCGATCGTGAAGGCGCTGATCGGTGCAACCGGCTGTCCAAATGTCTATGAGCGCTCCGACGTGTCCATTCGCCAGAAGGAAGGACTCGAGCAGATCACCGGCGTGCTGGCGGGTGATCCGCCGCCTGCCACCCTGATCGCGAATGAGGGAGGCGTGCGGTATCACATCGACGTCGAACGGGGCCATAAAACCGGCTTCTACGTCGATCAACGCGACAACCGCGCGCTTGTCCGCGAATACGCCGGCGACCGCGACGTCCTCAACTGCTTCTGCTACACGGGCGGTTTTTCGCTGGCTGCGTTGAAAGGTGGCGCGAAACGCGTAGTGTCGATCGACTCCTCCGGCGACGCGCTGGCGCTTGCCCGGCAAAACGTCACGGCGAACGGTTTAGACCCGCAACGCGCCGAATGGCTCGACGCCGACGCGTTCAAGACCCTGCGCCGCTTGCATGAAGAAGGCGAACGCTTCGACCTGATCGTGCTTGATCCGCCCAAGTTCGCGCCGTCGCGCGAACACGTGGACCGCGCCGCGCGCGCCTACAAGGACATCAACTTGACCGGCTTCAAGTTGCTGCGCCCGGGCGGCCTGCTGTTCACCTATTCCTGCTCGGGCGCCATTGACGCCGATCTGTTCCAGAAGATCGTGGCGGGGGCCGCGGCCGACGCGAAAGTCGATGCGCGTATCCTGAAGCGCCTTGGCGCAGGCGTCGATCACCCGCTTTTAACCGCGTTTCCCGAAGGGGAATACCTGAAAGGCCTATTGTTGCAAATCGCCTGATCGCCCATAGTTGAGCGCTTCGGACAGCGCGCGTTCAGGGGAGCACAAAGCATCCGCTTGACAAATATGTTTCAATAATCGACCGACCGCACGTTTTCGAGCGTTAGCGCAGCCGCCGCGGGCCACGCCCGTAGCCCGAAAACATGCCGCACGATCCTTCGACTTTAAAGAACAGGGCGACCACCATGATTCCCGTTACCATCCTGACCGGCTTTCTGGGCAGCGGCAAAACCACGTTGCTCAAGCGCATCCTGAACGACCAGCACGGCATGAAGATCGCCGTGATCGAGAACGAGTTCGGCGAAGAGAATATTGACAACGAGATCCTCGTCCAGGAAACGAACGAACAGATCATCCAGATGAGCAACGGCTGTATCTGCTGCACGATCCGCGGTGACCTGGCGCGCGCGCTGGAAGATCTCGCCGAGCGCAAGAAGGCCGGCACGCTGAACTTCGATCGCGTGGTGATCGAGACAACCGGCCTAGCGAATCCGGGCCCGGTCGCTCAGACGTTCTTCATGGACAACACCATCGCGGACGAATTCCTGCTTGACGCCATCATTACGCTGGTCGACGCCAAGCACGCCGACCATCAGCTCGACGAGCACGAAGTCGTGCAGCGCCAGGTGGGGTTTGCGGACCGGCTGTTCATCACGAAGTCGGATCTGGTCGACGCCGCCGCGCTCGACGCACTGAAGCACCGCCTGGTTCGTATGAACCCGCGCGCCGCGATCAAGGTGGTGAACTTCGGCGATGCGGACATCAAGGAAATCTTCGACCTGCGCGGCTTCAATTTGAACTCGAAGCTTGAAATCGACCCGGATTTCCTGGCGGAAGACGATCACGCGCACGATCACGCCGGACATGACCATGCGCACGACGACGATCACGACCACGCCACCTGCGGCCACGATCACAGCCACGACCATGAGCATGGCCACGCGAATCACCACCATGCGCATCACGACGACAAGATCAAGTCGTTTGTATTCCGCAGCGACCGCGCCTTCGATCCCAACCGGCTCGAAGATTTCCTCGGCGGCATCCTGCAGATCTACGGCGAACGCCTGCTGCGCTACAAGGGCGTGCTGTATATGAAGGGCGTCGATCGCAAGGTCGTGTTCCAGGGCGTGCATCAGATGATGGGCAGCGATCTTGCCGCGAAATGGCAGCCCATCGAAAAGAAGAACAGCAAGATGGTGTTCATTGGCATCGAGCTGCCGCAGGACCTGATCATCGACGGACTGACCGCCTGCCTGGTCTGATCCGGGTTGATCAAGGAAGCTGAAACCAGCGAAGCGCGGAGCCCTTTACGGCTTCGCGCCGTCCGCAACATCCGAAAACCTCCGTTTTTGGCATAGTTCTCGCTATTTCTCTCCTGAAGCGCAACCGTTACGACACGTTGGCGAGGCTAAAATCGCTGCGCCTTTGGCAGCGGGCGCGTGCCGCCATGAGCGTCGTTGCAATATGTGTTCACGCCCACCAAGAACCATCGCTTTTTAAACGTCAGCGCGTTATATTTTTGAGATAACGAACGAATCGGGCCAGTGTTTTGCTCAGGTGTCGTACACGTTTGCGATTCAGTTACAATACAGCCCCACTGGAGAAGCCGGTACTCCGTCCAGCCTTGACTACTAAGCCCGGCGCGAGTGCCACCGAAGTGACTGGAAAGCGGGTTTGAAAAGCGCTCCCGCCAGCGCCGCGCGCAACGCCCATCGCGGTTTCGCAAGCCCCTGGCGAGAGAGGGAAAGTGAAAGGTATGGTGTTGTTCCGAACATCGGGCACCGGTCGATTCGCTTGAAAATCAGTCCAGACGAATCTGTCTGGATGCAGCGGTCCAGATGAATCGGTCCAGATGCATCGGCCCCGCGTGGCGCCGTCCAGCGCCACGAGAGTCGCAGCCCGTTTGGCGTAGTAAGTGCATGCAGTAGTAATTGTTGGCGAGTATCGCTGAAGTGCGGGTAATCCGGACAACAGCGGCGGCGAGCGCGGCGAGCGACCGCGAAGATGGCGAACAACATCGCCCCACATTGAAGAAGCAAGCCAGATGACGACGAAACGATTGTTGACCGAAGACGAAATCCTGAAGATGGGCGACAAGGATTACATGAACGAGGATCAACTCGCGTTCTTCAGGGTCCGACTGGAACAGTTGCAGGCCGACATTCTCAAGAATGCAGGCCAGACGACGGAAAACCTGCGGGAAACCGTCATCGTTCCGGACCCGGCTGACCGCGCGACGATCGAGGAAGAGCACGCGCTCGAACTGCGCACGCGCGACCGCGAACGCAAGCTGCTGAAGAAAGTGCAGCAGTCGTTGGCGCGTATCGAGTCTGGCGACTACGGCTGGTGCGAGGAAACGGGTGAGCCGATCGGCATTCCCCGCCTGATCGCGCGCCCGACCGCAACGCTCTCGCTCGAAGCGCAGGAACGACGCGAACTGCGCCAGAAGCTGTTCGGCGACTGATCTGCCTGAGCAGCAAGCGCTGCGGTCACGGCCGCAGCGGGAAACTTGCCGGCCCGGATTTGGGTATCGAAGAGATTGAAAAGCGCTTGAAAGCACAAAAAGGCACACGAAAATCGTGTGCCTTTTTGTTTTTGCGCACCGTTTTTGCCGCCGGCGACGCTTATTCCGCAAGGCGGGCAAGCCTCGGGCGCCGTCGCACACAAGATGCCACAAGAAGCGGCTTGATAAATTCCGCAGCGCCCTAAAATGAGCTGGACGCGCGCCAGTGGCGCGGGCATGGCGAGAGTCTGTTCGAGCGCAACGTTGCAGCGCAGTCGGGCTCCTCACCTCCCTCAAGGATTCCCCGGCGGCGCGGCGGCACACAGGACTTCCGGCTGCCGCGCCCACTCCGCTTTCAAAGGATTGCACATGGAACAATTTCACGGCACGACCATCGTCTCTGTGCGACGCGGCGGCAAGGTCGCCCTCGGCGGCGACGGCCAGGTCACGCTTGGCAATATCGTGATGAAAGGCGGCGCGAAGAAAGTGCGCCGGATCTATGGCGGCAAGGTTCTGGTCGGTTTCGCGGGCGGCACGGCCGACGCGTTTTCACTCCTCGACCGCTTCGAAGCCAAGCTGGAAAAACACCAGGGCAACCTGACCCGCGCCGCCGTCGAGCTGGCAAAAGACTGGCGCACGGACCGCATGCTGCGCCGGCTGGAAGCCATGCTGATTGCCGCGGACGCGCAAACCACGCTCGTCATCACGGGTAACGGCGACGTGCTCGATCCGGAAAACGGCATTTGCGCGATCGGTTCGGGCGGTGCATATGCGCAGGCCGCGGCGCAGGCGCTCACCGAAAACACCGAACTCTCGCCACGCGATATCGTCGAAAAGGCACTGACAATCGCGGGCGATATGTGCATTTATACGAACCACAATCGCGTCATCGAGACGATCGAGTAACTCCGCTTTCGCGAATTCGCGAGCACAGGACAAGGACCAACGATGACCACCATGACTCCAGCCGAGATCGTCTCGGAACTCGATAAACACATCATCGGCCAAGGCCGCGCGAAAAAGGCCGTCGCCGTCGCGTTGCGCAACCGGTGGCGCCGTCAGCAGGTCGCCGAACCGCTGCGCCAGGAAATCACCCCGAAAAACATCCTGATGATCGGACCGACCGGCGTCGGCAAGACCGAAATCGCGCGGCGTCTGGCGAAACTCGCCGACGCGCCGTTCATCAAGATCGAAGCGACGAAGTTCACCGAGGTCGGCTACGTGGGTCGCGATGTGGACAGTATCGTGCGTGACCTCATCGAAATTTCGGTCAAGCAGACACGCGAAAGCGAGATGCGCAAAGTGCGTTCACGCGCCATTGACCGCGCCGAGGACCGGATCCTGGACATCCTGCTGCCGAGCGCGCGGCCGACGGCGGGTTTCAGCACCGCAGAGTTGCCCGACGACAGCACGAACAGCACGCGCCAGACGTTCCGCAAGCGTCTGCGCGAAGGCCTGCTCGACGACAAGGAAGTGGAGATCGACATTGAAGCGCCGCAAGCGACCATGGACATCATGGGGCCGCCGGGCATGGAGGAAATGACCGACCAGATCCGTTCCATGTTCGCGAATATCGGCGGCGGCAAGAAGACGCAGCGCAAGGTGAAGGTCAAGGACGCGCTGAAGATGCTCACCGACGAAGAAGCCGGCAAGCTGCTCAATGATGAAGAGGTCAAGACGAAGGCCATTCAGAACGTCGAGCAGAACGGCATCGTGTTCCTGGACGAGATCGACAAGATCGCGTCGCGCAGCGAGACGGGGGGCGCGGAAGTGTCGCGGGCCGGTGTGCAGCGCGACCTGCTGCCGCTCGTGGAAGGCACCACCATCAACACGAAATACGGGATGATCAAGACCGATCATATCCTGTTTATCGCCAGCGGTGCGTTCCATCTGGCCAAGCCGAGCGATCTGATCCCCGAACTGCAAGGGCGTTTTCCGATTCGCGTAGAGCTGGATTCCCTGTCCGTGGAAGACTTCGAGTCCATCCTGAATACCACCGATGCCAGCCTTGTGAAGCAGTACACGGCGCTGCTGGCAACCGAAGACGTTCAGCTGGAGTTCAGCACGGAAGGTATTCGCAGGATGGCCGAAATCGCGTTTTCGGTGAACGAGAAGACGGAGAATATTGGTGCGCGGCGGCTTTATACCGTGATCGAAAAACTGCTCGAGGAAGTGTCGTTCGCCGCGGGCAATCACGCCGGACACCCCGTGAAAATCGATGCCGCATATGTCGATAAAGCGTTGAACGACGTAGCCGAAGACGAAGATTTGTCGCGCTACGTGCTCTAACGCAATCCGGCAGGCGGCCCAGCAAAGGTCCAGCCAGAAAAAAGGGCGGCTCACCATTCCAGGAAGGTGCTGGAATGGTGAGCCGCCCTTCTACGTTCTACAGAACATTTATTGCCGCACGGGTTTCTTCGCCAGCTTGCGCTGCAGTGTCCGCCGATGCATGTTCAACGCCCGCGCCGTGGCTGAAATATTGCCGCTGTTCTCGGCCAGCACACGCTGGATATGCTCCCACTCCAGTCGTGCGACCGACAGCAGCGCCGGGTGCTCGATAGCCTCCTCAGCGGTCTGCTCGCTGGCTTCTTCCTGCAGCGCGGACAGGATGGTCTCGACGTTCGCCGGTTTGGCCAGATAGTTATCCGCGCCGTCTTTCACCGCTTGGACCGCCGTCGCGATGCTCGCGTAACCCGTCAGCACGAGAATCCGTGCGTCGGGCTGAAGGTCACGCAACGGCGCAACCAGCGTCAGCCCGGAATCGTTGCCGAGGTGCAGATCGACCGTGATCTGCCCAAACTTCTGCGTGTTCGCCAATCTCAGCGCCGAGGCGGCGTCGTGCGCCTGATGCGGCGTATAGCCGCGGCGCGTCAGACCGCGCGCGAGGATGCCCGAGAAAACCTCATCGTCGTCGATGACCAAAAAATTTGTATCGCTCATGCTCTTTTCTCCGTGGTGACGGAACCGGCGACGCCGCCGCGGCCCGTCCTTGCTGCTTTTTCCCGCGATTCGGGGGCGCTTGTATCGGCGAGACGCAAGATGGCGTGCGTGCCGTGCGGGCTGGCCGGCGTAAGCTCGATCGACCCGCCAAGCCGCGTTGCTGCCGAGAATGCCAGATACAAGCCAACGCCGTGGCCGCCTTGCGTGCTGTCGACGGGCGTTGCACCAAGCGATCCCCGCAACGCCGCCGGAATGCCGGCGCCCTGATCGCGGACATCGAATTGAATCACAGGCTCGCCAAGATGCCGGCTCGCCGACGTCGTGAGCGTCACCGAATCGCGGCTGGCCCGCGCCGCATTATCCAGCAGAATGGTCAGGATTTGCCCCACCGCGACGGGATCGCTCAGAAACAGTCCGGCGCGTTTTTGCTCTTCCGCTTCGATCAACTCGAAACGCACGTGCGGATGGCGCAACCGCCATTGCTCGACAAACCCATGCAGCCAGTCATCCAGCGGCTGCCGCGGCGCAGGCCCGGTCGCACGGCTGCGCAGGCGCGCGAGCGCGGACGTGCATAACGTCATTTGCTGCTCGAGGAGTTCGACATCGGCGGAATACGGCGCGAGATGCGGGTCGTGGCGGACGGAATCACGTAATTCTTCGCTCAGCATGGCGATGGTGGACAACGGCGTGCCGATTTCATGCGCGACCGTGGCCGCCTGAACGCCCAGCGCAACAGCGCGCTCGTCGCGCAGAAGCCGCTCCTGGGCGTCGGCCAGCGCAAAATCCCGCGCTCGCAGCGCGCGTGACATCCGCGCCACGAACCAACCGATCAACCCCACGCTGACCATGAAGTTCACCCACAGCCCGATGCGGAAATATTCGAACAAATTCAGCGGATCTTCCATGTTCAGCGGCACGTAGCTGAACGTCAGGAGCGAATAACAGGCGACGGCAAACAACGCGAGCCAGCCCATCAGGCGCCACGGCAGCACGGCGGCGGCAATCGCGAGCGAAGGCAGATAGAGCGTGACAAACGGATTCGTCGCGCCGCCGCTCAGGAACAGCAACGCCGACAGCGCGCCGAGATCCACCCAGAGTTGTCCGAACAACTCAAGGTTCGTTTCGGGCTGCGCGCGTGCGACGCGTACCCATGTCAGGGCGTTGAACAATATCTCGAGCGCGATAATCGTCAGCATGGCAGCTAACGGGAGATGCGCGCCGTAAAACGCCTGTACGACGGCAATTGTCACCAATTGACCGATGATTGCCAGGCTGCGAAGCCAAAACAGGTGTCCGAGATTGACGCGGCCCGTGTTCGTTATTCGATGCATCGCGGTAAATTTCGCCTCACATTTCAGAATAGTCTAATGGTTCGGCAAAGCGGATTGCCGCAACATCCAATGTTGTCTCGTTCAGGGCGGCCAGGCCGCTTACTCAAAATGACTAACAGCCCATCCCCTCGCTCCGATCAGCTTCTCAGCGAGGCACCGCAAGCGGACGCCCTTCAAGACGCCATTATCCCGCGTGCGCTGAATGCGTTCATTGACAATGCTGGCCGCGCGAACGCGCAGGGCAATCAGGTCGAGCGCGCCGTCTGGCTGCAGGCGGCCATGATGTTGCAAGCCGATCGGCCGGAGACAGGCTTCGACCTGATCGATTCACTGCTGAAGCAGAACCGCACAACCGACGGTATCCAGCTCGCGGCTCAACTCGTCGACCGTCATCCTCAGCACGCGCTCGCGCTCTGGCATCTCGGTTACGCGCTCCAGCTCGCGGGCCGTCACGCGGAAGCAATCCCTTTCTACGAACGTGCCCATGCAATCGATGCGGCCGTCCCGACCCTGCGTAACAATCTGGCGGTGGCCTACGAATTGACGAGCGGTGACGCCAAAGCCCTGACCATGCTGGAAGAGGCTGTCGCGGCCAATGCGGACGATATCGAAGCATGGACGAATCTGACACGCATGTATCCACGCCGCTGGGAGCTCGAGCGTGCGCTCGCGGCCGGTCAGCGCTCGGTCGCCATCAATCCGTCGAATTCGCTCGCGTTGTCGAACTACAGTCTCGCCTTGAAGGAAGCCCAGCGCTGGCCGGAGGCTACGGAAGCGGCCATGAAGGCCGCCGGGATCAATCCCGGAATGGCGCGTCTTCCGTTCAACCTCTCGATTCTCGATCTGGTGCAGGGCAATTACGCCCGCGGCTGGGCCAATTTCGAAGCTCGCTGGGACGGTTCAAACGAACTACACAACGCGCATCCCAACTTCCCGGTGCCGCGATGGAACGGCGAAGCGTTGCGCGGCAAGACCTTGTTGTTGTGGGGTGAACAAGGTTTCGGCGATGTGCTGCAGTTCTCGCGTTTCGTCCCTATGCTCGCGAAAAAGGTTCATGCGCAGGGCGGCACGCTCGTGTGGGCTGCGTTCAAGCCACTGCATCCACTGATGGCGCGCATGACGCCGAAAGGCGTTGAATGCCTGCCGCACGACGCGCAAATGCCTCCGTTCGACTTCCACTTCCCGCTGTTAAGCCTGCCGCTGCATTTCGGCATTGACGCGGAGACCATTCCGGCGAAGCGCGCGTATCTTTCGGCTGATGCCGACCTTGCCGCCGACTGGCGCGCCGAATTCGCCGCCGACAAACGCCTGCGTGTCGGTCTGGTGTGGAGCGGCAGCGAAGGCCATCAGCGCAACATGTTCCGCAGCGTGGGCATCGAGCGGTATGCGAAGGCGTTCGCGGGTATCGAAAATGTCGCGTTCTTCTCGCTGCAGAAAGATGCATCGGGCGCGGTATCAACGGCTCGGGACGGTGGCTTCGAGATCGCGGACCGCACGGGGAAATTTGAAACTTTCGACGACACGGCTGCATTCATCGATTCACTCGATCTCGTGATTACCGTGTGCACGAGCGTGGCGCATCTGGCGGCGGCGCTCGGCAAGCCGACCTGGATTCTTCTCGACACCAATCCGCACTGGGTCTGGCAACTGGAGCGCACGGACAGCCCGTGGTATCCAACGGCAACGCTCTACAGGCAGAAGGAATTCTCGAAGTGGGAGCCGGTGATGGCTGAGCTCGCGCGTGATCTGGCAGCGCTCGCGGCCACGCACACGGGTGCGGCGCCGCGCAAGCGGGCGGCGAAGAAAGCAGCCGCGTAAGCCATTTCGAAGAGTTTTAAGTCAAGAGTTTTAAGTCACTACGCAAAAACAAAGCAGCGATTCGGCAACGAAGCGCTACTTTTTTTGCACCCGGTTTCTTCACATCACCCGCCCCGACTGCGCGAAAATCACGCAGTCGCGGATTCCAGCCAGCACCGCATCCGAGCCCGTTTGCCGGACAACGCCCATAAAAAACGCGACGTTCACCTGTTTATGCTACGTTGCGTTTCTTCACGCAAACAATCCGGACAGAGACACGTCATGTCCGGGTTCAAGCGCTCGACCGGCAAAGCGGGCAGCGACGCGCACCAGCACTGCGCCTCGCCGGTTTGCCGGGCGCAGCGGAAAAACGCTCCGCACAGAGCGCAGCGTTGAGAAGCGGAGTCGGTCGAACTCATCATGGAGGCCCAGGACTTTGAAAACGAAACACGCCGTCACAGGCAGTTTTGCGCGCGGTGCAGCCGTTGCCGAAGCGCCACGTTTCGACCTGCCCACGCACGCCCGATCGCATTATTATTTCACGCGCCAACCCCATACTGGTGCGACCAAAGGCTAACTTTCACCCGTCACCGGAATGCTATCGGAAACGCATGATGCAGCGCGTCAGTCCTGTACAATTCCGCCTGTTTAAACTGCTCCTCGCCTTATCGCCGCCATGTCCGAGCTTCCCGACCTTACGCAGATCGCGCCGACCCTGAAAGCCGAAATCCTGGCCGAGGCGTTGCCCTATATTCGCCAGTATCACGGCAAGACGATCGTGATCAAATACGGCGGCAATGCCATGACCGAGGAGCGCCTGAAACAGGGCTTCGCGCGCGACGTGATCCTGCTGAAACTGGTCGGGATCAATCCGGTGATCGTGCACGGCGGTGGTCCGCAGATCGACCAGGCGCTCAAGAAGATCGGCAAGCAGGGCACGTTCATCCAAGGCATGCGCGTCACCGACGAAGAGACCATGGAAGTGGTCGAATGGGTGCTCGGCGGCGAAGTGCAGCAGGACATCGTCACGCTCATCAATCATTTCGGCGGCCATGCGGTCGGGCTCACCGGCAAGGACGGCGGCCTGATCCACGCGCGCAAGCTGCTGATGCCGGATCGCGACAATCCGGGCGAATTCATCGATATCGGTCAGGTGGGTGAAGTCGAAGCCATCAATCCGGCTGTCGTGAAGGCGCTCCAAGACGACGCGTTCATTCCGGTCATCTCGCCAATCGGCTTCGGTGAAGACGGTTTGTCTTACAACATCAACGCCGATCTGGTCGCGGGCAAGCTGGCCGTGGTGCTGAACGCCGAGAAGCTCGTGATGATGACGAACATCCCCGGCGTGATGGACAAGGAAGGCAATCTGCTGACGGATCTCTCGGCACGCGAGATTGACGCACTGTTCGAAGACGGCACCATCTCCGGCGGCATGCTGCCGAAGATCTCATCGGCGCTCGACGCGGCGAAGAGCGGCGTGCGCTCGGTGCATATCATCGACGGGCGAATCGAGCATTCGGTGCTGCTCGAGATCCTGACCGAACAGCCGTTCGGGACAATGATCCGTTCACATTGAACCTGGATCATTGAACGTGGATTCCGCCGGCGCTCCAGCCAGGCTGTTGCGTTCCTCGAAGCGCCGGATGAACACGCACGGCCACCCCGTCTGGCTGTTCGATCTCGACAACACGCTGCACCACGCGTCGCATGAGATTTTTCCGGCGATCAATCGCGGGATGACGCAGTACATCATCGACCGGCTGGGCGTGGACGTGGACGAAGCCAACCGCTTGCGGACCGGTTATACCCAGCGATACGGCGCCACCTTGCTTGGCCTGGTGCGCCATCATCGCGTCGATGCCGCCGACTTCCTGCACGTCGTGCATACCTTTGCCGATCTCGGATCCATGGTTCGGGCCGAACGCGGCCTCGCGCGAATGATCCGCGGGCTGCCGGGACGGAAGATCGTGTTGACCAACGGGCCTTCGGTTTATGCGCACGCCGTGCTCGACGAACTGGGTATTGCCAGGCTGTTTGAACGCGTGATCGCCATTGAGGATATGCAGGACCGAAGCGGCTATTGGCGCGCAAAACCCGATGCGGCCATGCTTCGGCGCGCGATGCGGCGCGCTCACGTGCCGCTCTCTGACGCCGTTCTCGTCGAAGACACGCGCGGGCATCTGAAACGCTACAAGCGCCTGGGAATTCGCACGGTCTGGATCACGGGGTATCTTCCGTCGGTTCTCAATGCCAGCGGAGCGAAGTCGCTTCGGTCCCCCGCCAGCGGACGCCCACATTACGTCGATCTCAAGATCCGGTCTTTGAAGGGCTTGCGCGGTCTCAGCTAACGCACGGAAGTAGTACGGACTTCAAACTTCATCGCTTTAGCCGGCTGCTCCAGGCGTACCCGTGAGCGCCCTCCGCTCCCTTTTCAGTTTTTCCGATATACTTCACCGCTATCTTGATTTGTTTCAACGCGCCGATTTGCTGACTCGATTGCGGGCGCGCGAACCCTGACCGGTTCACTATAAATGCGGCTAAAGAGGTTGTCAGCCACGCCGCTCAGGTATTCCAGCGCATCGCCGACGCCGTTTAGCCGCCCTGTTTTCTCTAGGCGGAATGAATGGAATCAATCGGCATCGTCACTCCCCAAACACTGCATTTCACTGAACCGCTGCGCATGCAAAATGGCAGCTTGCTCGGTGACTATGATCTCGTCGTCGAAACCTACGGCACGCTCAACGCTGCCCGCTCGAACGCGGTGCTCGTCTGCCATGCGCTGAACGCCTCGCATCACGTGGCGGGTGTCTACCCCGACGATCCCAAGAACGTCGGCTGGTGGGACAACATGGTCGGTCCGGGCAAACCGCTCGATACCAACCGGTTTTTTGTCATGGGCGTCAATAACCTCGGCTCGTGTTTCGGTTCGACCGGCCCCATGAGCGTGAACGCCGCCACCGGCAAACCCTACGGTGCGAGTTTTCCCGTCGTCACGGTTGAAGACTGGGTCCACGCGCAAGCTCGCGTAGCGGATCTATACGGTATTGAACGCTTTGCCGCGGTCATGGGCGGCAGCCTGGGCGGCATGCAGGCGTTGGCGTGGAGCATGATGTATCCGGAACGCGTGGCGCACTGCATTGTGGTGGCATCGACGCCGAAACTCTCGGCGCAGAACATTGCATTCAACGAAGTCGCGCGCTCCGCCATCCTCTCCGATCCCGATTTCCACGGCGGCGACTATTACGCGCATGGCATCAAGCCACGTCGCGGATTACGGGTGGCTCGCATGATCGGCCACATTACGTATCTGTCGGACGACGACATGGCCGCCAAGTTCGGCCGCGCGTTGCGTCGGGCGGAAGGCGCGCTGGATGCGTACAACTTCAACTTCGACGTCGAGTTCGAAGTGGAGTCGTACCTGAGATACCAGGGCGATAAATTCGCCGAATACTTCGACGCCAATACGTATCTGCTCATCACCCGGGCGCTGGATTATTTCGATCCCGCCAAAGCCTTCGACGGCGACCTGACCGCGTCGCTCGCTCACACCACGGCGAAATACCTGATCGCCAGCTTCTCCACGGATTGGCGCTTTGCACCCGCGCGCTCGCGCGAACTGGTGAAAGCGCTGCTCGATCACAAACGCACGGTGAGCTACGCCGAAATCGATGCGCCGCACGGCCACGACGCCTTCCTGCTCGACGACGCGCGTTATCACAACCTGATGCGCGCCTATTACGAGCGCATTGCCGCCGAGGTGGGCGCATGAACCAAATCACGCTGGACTCTCTCTCCCTGCGCTCGGACTTTCGGGCAATCGCGCGCTGGGTTGAACCAAGCTCATCGGTACTGGATCTCGGCTGCGGCGATGGTTCGCTGCTCTCGCTGCTCAGCGAAGAACTCGATGTGACAGGTTATGGCATTGAAATCAACGACGCCGGCGTGCTCGCCTGCGCTCAAAAAGGCGTGAACGTCATCCAGCAGAACCTGGAAGACGGTTTGCGCCTGTTCGAAGACGACAGTTTCGACTTCGCGATCCTGTCGCAGACATTGCAAACGATCCATCAAACCGCCGCGATCCTGCGCGAAACCGTGCGCGTAGGACGCGAATGCATTGTGTCGTTTCCGAACTTCGGTTACTGGCGGCATCGGTTGACGGTGTTGCAAGGACGCATGCCTGTGTCGAAAACCCTGCCGTATCAATGGCATAACACGCCGAACGTGCGGGTTCTCACTATTCGGGATTTCGAGGCGCTGGCGCCGGAAGTGGGCATCGAGATCCTCGATCGTGCGGTGCTCCATGGCGGACAGTCCATCCGGTGGGGGGCGAACTGGCGTGGTAGCCTTGCGGTCTATCGCGTGAAGCGAAGCTGAACTGAGCTTGCCGGTTCGTCGCTCGCGCACCGCTTACTGCTTCGAATCGACCCTATGTCCAACTCGCCACACGAGGCGCCCGCTCTTACCGCTCACGAAGACCACCCCGGCTGGCGCGCGTTTCTCAACAAACGCATGTTGATTTGCGTGTTTATCGGCTTCACGTCGGGGCTGCCGCTCTTCACGCTCGTCTATCTGGTCCAGGCCTGGTTACGCACTGAAGGCGTGAACCTGAAGGAGATCGGCCTGTTCGCGCTGATCCAGTTCCCCTACACCTGGAAATTCATCTGGGCGCCGCTGATGGACCGCTACGTGCCGCGCCTGCCCGGCTGGCGGCCGGGACGACGGCGCGGCTGGATGATCGTCACGCAGTTGCTGGTGGCCGTGGCGATAGGCTCGCTTGGGTTTATATCGCCGAAAGACCAGATCTGGACCGTCGCCGCGCTGACTGCGCTCGTGGCGTTTTTCGGCGCGAGCCAGGATATTGCGATCGATGCGTACCGTCGCGAACTCCTGGCGGACACCGAGCAGGGACTCGGCAACGCCGTCTTCGTCAACGCGTACAAGATCGCGGCGCTTATCCCCGGCTCGCTCGGCCTGATTCTCGCCGATCACCTGCCGTGGTCCACCGTCTTTCTGGTGACGGCGGCGTTCATGCTGCCGGGCATGGTGCTGACGCTCGTGGTCAAGGAACCCGAAATACACGGCACGCCGCCCAAGAATCTACGCGACGCCATCATCCAGCCGTTTCGCGAATTCATCGCCCGTGACGGCTGGCGCACGGCGCTGCTGATTCTTGGTTTCATCTTCCTGTACAAGCTCGGCGACACGATGGCGACCACGCTCTCCACGTCGTTCTTCCTCGATATCGGCTTCAACAAGACACAGATCGGCGTGATTGCGAAGACCGTCGCGTTCTGGGCGAGCCTGGCGGGCGGGATTGTGGGCGGCGTGTGGCTGGTGAAGATCGGCATTGCACGCGGGCTCTGGATCTTCGGCGCGCTGCAGATCGTTTCCACGCTCGGCTTTGCGTGGCTTGCGAAAATCGGGCCATCGGCCGTGGCGCTGGCTACGCTCTACGGGTTTGAAACCTTTGCCACCGGCCTCACCATGGCCGCGTTCGTGGCCTATATCGCGAGCACGACCGATCCGCGTTATACCGCCACGCAGTTCGCGCTCTTTACGAGCCTCGCGTCGGTGCCGCGCACACTGGCGTCGGCATCGAGCGGCTTTGTGGTCGCGCAAACCGGCTGGTTCGAGTACTTCATGATCTGCGCTGCGCTGTCTATTCCCGGCATGTTACTGTTGCCGAAAATCGCGCCCTGGAGACCTGTCCAATGAAGGTGCACGCCTTGATCCGCGTCGCAGCTTGCGCCGTGTCGCTACACGCCGGCCTGAGCTTCGCAGCGTCCGCGGCGTCCGGGACTTCCGATGCAACCCAGGCTGCAGCGGCCAACGCGCAACCGCCCTATTCCAGCGCCAGCGACCAGATCCGCTTTGGCAATGCGGCGTTGTTCCGCAACCTGATTCCATCGGCAACATTGGAACAGCAGTCCGCCGACGAATACGCTCAAATCCTGCGCGAAGCCCGGCGCACGAAGCATCTTCTAGGCGACGACAATCCGCTCGTGAAGCGTGCACGCGACATTGCCAATCGCGAGATTCCGTTTGCGCTGAAGTGGAATGACCGCTCGAAGAACTGGAAGTGGGAAGTCAACGTGGTGCGCTCGGACGAGATCCGCATGTATTGCCTGCCGGGCGGCAAGATTGTGATTTACAGCGGACTGATAGACCGGTTGCGCCTTAACGACAACGAACTCGGCATGATGATCGGCCATGAGATCGCGCATGCGTTGCGCGAACATGCGCGTGACCGGCTGGGTCGTCAGCAGGCGGCGCAATTGAGTACGGGAACGATTCCGCCGCTATTCGGTTTCGCCGATATCAGCTCCACCCCGCTGGGAATCGGCGAGCAATTGCTGGCCATGCGATACACGCCCGCCGATGAAACCGAAGCCGATGTCATCGGTAGCGAAATAGCATCGCGTGCGGGTTACGATCCGCGCGCCGCCATCACGTTATGGCAAAAGATTGATGCGCGCACGCGGCGC
>Ga0153929_1000121_pt1 | contig 33328 bp, 33 predicted proteins | sample TSNJ013MetaG_FD_104689 | JGI IMG/M metagenome (GOLD analysis project Ga0153929, IMG submission 104689) | Attine ant fungus gardens microbial communities from New Jersey, USA - TSNJ013 MetaG | ecosystem: Host-associated > Fungi > Mycelium > Unclassified | place: USA: New Jersey, Wharton State...
ACAGCTTATTATAGTTGGTGAACATCTTCTCCATTCCTTATCTTTTAAAGAATACCCATGTACTGGTTCTCATAACTACTAAACCATTCTTGAAAACTGTCAAATCCTATAACCATTTAATCCTCCCATACATGATCTAATAATTATACTTAAATATTCAACGCTACATTTTAAATGGGTCCTTGCCTACAATTTTTTCTCACAAATTCAGTATTTTAAACATATCTACACCCTCTTAACATTCCACGCTCCCTCGCTTCCTTATCTGGCTGTAATAACATTTCCCTATGAGCTTCAAGTATATTTGGTGGACATCTCTCCCATTCCTTATCTCTTAAAACATACCCATGCAAGCGGCGTGGTGTCAATCCCTCTGACCCCGCAACCACAACCGCAATGTCACCATCTATCATAGTTTTTGCAAGATGATATTTAACAAACATATACTCAAATCCACCAATGAACTTTTCAAATTCTTGAAGGGATATTTCAAATTTCACTTTCATATCAAAGTCCAAGATTTTGATGACTTTATTATTAAATATCTCTTCAATATTTGTACATAATTTCTCAACCTTATCCTCAAAAGCCACTCCTAATTTCTCCGCAAGGTTACAATATTTAATCCAATGATAGCTTCCATCTATTTCATGTATTATACTTAATATTGGAAACTGCTTTTTTTCCCGCTGATTCAATACTCTTATGCGATTCTTTATTATCTCCCAAAACCCCATTAATTCAAAGAAAATGTCAAGCGGTCTTTGCTGTTCGTCAAAAAAGTAATCTACAACATCTTCTTTTCTTAAATCCCCTACTCTTCTAACTAAATTAATTGTAGCAAAATGCAATCCTCTCATAACTCCTGTTTTGCTATTTGAATTTTCCGACTGATATAAAAATATACTTTGTAAAGACCCACTTTTATTTTCATAAAAAATCTGCTGTGACTTTTGCATCCTAAGTCTCCTTCTTTATTTTGTTTTTGTTGCAGAATAGATTGTAATTGATTCTCCTCCGGCAGTACATACAACCTTTACCCGATATGTACCACTGCTGACAGTAGCCGTTTTACTTAACATTGCCGTTGTACCAGATACCGTTGTGCTCCAAGAAGCCACTGTAGTCCATCCACTGTTATATTTCTGTAAATACATGCATAAATTCACAGAACTCGCCATACTTGCATAGGCACTGCCTGTTCCACCGCAAGTAGCCGTACTTCCGCTAATCGCTAATGAGGCTGAATAAGTACGAACCGCAGTATTTCTAGTCAAATTCTCTCCACTCTTTAGGTAAAGTAAAGAAGGCAAAGTGAAATCATATTCCTCTAAATATGCGGTCTCCTCTATTTCCTCTGCCGCATTTACAAGGATAAAATAAGCAAAACATAACACCAAAGCTATCACTGATAGTTACCTGCCTGCTTAACGGCTTCAATGACATTCATTCCTATTCAAACTCCTTCATACGTTACTTAAATTACACGATAACACTAACTCCTTAACCCCAAATTGGAACCTATACATTCCAAAGATGCTTAAAAAAATAAATAAAATTGTATTTGGAACATATTCACTCCAAAAAGATTATAAGAAGGAGAATACTATGTCTACAAAACTTAAACAAGATGTGTCCATTGGCGTTAATCTCCAAAAATTGAGACAAAATGCAGGGCTGACACAAGATGAGGTCGCCGCCAGACTACAAGTCTTAGGGCTTCCAGTTAGCCGAGAAATTGTATCACAAATGGAACAAGGAAAATACAGCATACGAATAAGCGTATTATTAGCCATGAAAGAATTATATAAGGTTTCCTCAATGGATGATTTCTTTAATGGACTATTGTAAGCTCAACGTTTATATTGCACTTTTATAATATACTAAATATTGCAATATTGCAATATTTATGGAGGGGAAAAACTTGGGCGAAAACAGATCATCGGAAAAATTTAAAGTAAGCAGGAAACCTGATTTCAGAGAAGCAAAATCTGTAAACATGACCTTACGAATTGATAAAGAACTGCAGAAACAGTATGAAGATTGGGCTAATAAAACCAATCGTTCCAGAAATGAACTTATGTGCATGGCGTTGGCTTATGCTTTGAAGAATATTGAGTTTATTGATGAAGAATAAACCAGTGGACTACTCTCCTTTGAATAGTCACTAACAGTATTAATGAAAAAGCAAGTGTGCCGTCATAGCATACTTGCTTTTAAAATATACCCATGTAAGCGGCGTGGGGGCAATCCCTCTGATTCGGCAATCACAACCACATTACAATAAATATGTATTTTTAAATACTTCCAGAATATTGTCTTTTGTTCTGACAAGCCCCAGTTGCTTCGTATCTACTGTTTCTTTCTCCATAGCTTCAATAAAATTTTGCATATCCTGATTTACCTGCGGCGTGACATTAATTTTCGTATTCTGACCGAGCAGCGCCGATAAACGGAATACATCATTTCTATGCTTACGGATGATTTTGCTGTCCACACTCACGCTGGCAGCCTTTCTGCCGGATAAATCCAGCCATGCCTTAGCTTTGAACAAAATAAGATACCCAGCATCCAAAACAGTAATTCCATTGCAATAATAGTTATCCAACTAACAAACTGAATTTTCTAATATTCGTCCATAAACTTTTGCAATACATCTGCGAATTTTCCAATATGTATGCCATCAACAAATGAATGGTGTGCTTGAACGGATAGCGGCATAACGATTCGTCCGTTCTTTTCGTAATATTTCCCCCAATCAAACAAAGGCGTTGCATTGTCTTTTTTACCCGAATTAGTATGGGAGATATGAGTATATGCTATCCACGGCATAGGAGAACATTGGAATACATCATTGCCTAAAGGCCCCGTAAAGTATTCTTTCTGTTCTTTTGCGGTTTTTGTTGCCACTCTCACATATTCTTGAATATCGTCCTGCATTGGAACATTAACCACTTTGAATAACTCACTATCTGGATTTAGATATGTAAAAGCGGTATCAATATTATCGAATAAAACGATGTTTCCATCTAAAAAGCGGTATCGAAATGCTTCTATCGCATTTGCACATTTACATACGGCATAAACCATAGCAATCGTAAAGGAGAAATTTTGTTGTTCGATTTTTGGCAAAAAATTTGTAATGTCTACTTCAAACGTTACGCAGAACGCAGGCTCGATGCTATTTCTAAAAACCATACAGTGCATTGCTCTTTCCCATGTTTTTTCGTTTATCACCTGATAAGTATTAGCCATAAAATCATTCCTCCAAATTCCACAATAACTCAATTGAAATTTACAATTCTTTCTTCATACAGATAGAGTCGGGCATATTTTTGTACTGTCCGTAATTTGGAATAATTTCATATCCCCTTTTTCTGTATAGTGCCATCGCCGCAACAAGTGGTTCGCCCGATTCCAAAACCATGTAGCAATATCCTTTGTTCTTAGCGTTTGTTTCCAATAAATCCATCAATTTATTGGAGATTCCTCGCCCTCTATGCTCCTTCCTGATAAAAACACGTTTTATTTCTGCACATTCATCATTATACTTTTTAAAGCTCGCACAGCCAACAGGGATATCGTTATCATACACAACAATCACTTCATGAGCATCATCTAATTTATTATACCGAACATACTCTATCCGATTTTCTTCTCCATCGACAATCTGATTTAAAAATTCATCTAACTTGTGACACAACCAAATAAAATCACTATTACATCCGTCCGTATATTCAAATCTCATAATCTAAATCTCCTTAAAACTGATTCTCTCCCAACTAGAATTTATTTCTTGCCTGCTGATAGTCTGATAAGATTAAAAATAGCTTATGCATCTCATTCTTAGATAATTGATCTATATTATCAAGATTGAGGGGGATATCGGTTACCTCTTCAAGTTCAGCCACCTCGAATCGTAATATTCTTCTGAAAAAGCATACCGAATGCCCATATAAAATCCACACTGGAACCCGCTAAACTACCAATGAATAATACAAACCATAGCAAATACTTCAATAGAAAACATAGCAACAAGTATGAAATTTCAGATCCAAGGTCTATTCTTACCCGTCCAACCTTTTTCTTTCCAATAAGTACTATCCGTTTCTAATGCTCCTTTTCTTTGTACTAAATGCATAATAAAAAACAATCCTCTTGTTTTTATCCCAGGTTTGATTTTATTGTTTCTCTTTCGAATTTGCTTTGCCAGCGCAGTGGTTTTTTTGTCAATTTTCGTTTTGACCTTATCGCCTACCCGTTCATAAGAAGTCTCATACACCGCCTGCCCATATTTATATACTTTTGGTATGCCCCAGAAAAACAAGCTATCTGCCATATCTTTATTGGTTGATTTCATCCCGCCCCCTGCTGCTGTAGAAATACATACTCCTTGCTTCTGAAACATCTTTTCTTCCGGACGATGCACCATCCAACGATAACCAAAATGATCTAAAAAAGCCTTCATTGGTCCGGTTGCATGAAATACATATACCGGGCTGGTCAAAATCAAAACATCAGCCTCATCCATTGCCCGAATAATCGGTGATAACTTCTCATAATGAGGACATTGCAAAGCATCAATCATAAAACACTTTGTACATCCAATACAAAAATCTCCAAAGTCCCTGGGCAAAAAGAACTCGCTAATATCTTTTCCAATTTTTTCTGCCAGCATCCTGCCTATGTTATACGTAGAACCCTTGTGGTTTTGTCCGTGGATCAACACAATCTTCATATTTATTTTTCCTCACTAAATTCTGATTTTATGCTTCACTTATCATGCCAAAATGAATAGGTGCCTTTTCAAAAGCAAATCATCTGACAGCACCAATTTTATTTAGTGGATATATCCGTATCCAGACACGCCCCATAATTTCGTCACGTTCAATAATACCAACACTGGGATCTCTGCTATCTGAACTATGATTGCGGTTATCGCCCAAAACAAAATATTCATTTTCTCCTAATTCAATTTCTTTTTCCGCAATACCCGGATCCAGTATAATTTCTTTACCATAATCCTCTTTCAAAATTTGCCCATTGATATATATATTACCTTCCCAATCTATCCGGATCGTTTCACCGGGTAATCCAATAACTCTCTTTATATAAAACATTTTCTCATTTTCCATCATATGCGGAAATACAATAATCTCAAATCGATTGGGATTTTTAAAACGATATGTCAGCTTATCCAACATTAAATTGTCACCATTGTCCAATGTGACTTCCATAGACTGACCTTCAACTGTTGTTCTCTGAACAACAAAAGTAACTATAAGAAACGTGATTAATAAAACTATTATTATGTAAATAATTGTACTAAGAATTTCTGTTGTAATCTTTTTTTCCTTCATGTTTTTCCTTCCTGATTCATATTTATAATACTACGTATAACTTTTAGCTTTTGGACTTTTTGTTTCTTTTCCATTTTTCTAAGAATATAGTTATTATATTTTATCATGTGATATTCGTCAATTTTTATTTGAGATTATCTTTTTAAATTTGCTGCATGTCAATATTATGACAAATTGGAAAAGAATAAAACAGTAATACAAATATTTTTTCATCCATAGGTTATACTAAACATATAAATAAAAATACGAGGTGATGATAATGTCCTATATTTCTCCGGAGGTTCAGCCAAAATTTGAAACCCTGTCCATCGATTTGAAAAACATGATCCTTGAACGTGATGTACAATTAAATACCACGAACGACTTAATTCAGGTTCTGGAAGAAATTGTTGCAGAAGATGAGCAATAAACAAGTACTGATTACCGCTCTTTTTTTTACGTTAGCCGCAGATTACTTTTTATGTTTTGCGGATTACTTTACTCCTGGTGTTTTCCTGTTCTGTCTTGTGCAGTTATGCTATAATTATTATTTACATCGTACTGTTAATTCTTTTATAGCCTCTGGCTTAACGGGCATCCTTCTGCTGTCATGCCTTGGGATCCTTTTTAAGCTTCCGTTAGATTCCACTGCATTTGCAGCGGCATTTTATTTCGCCTGTCTAATTTCTAATGTATTTATTGCCTGGAGATTAATACCGGATCAATTCACTTTCAGTATAACATCCCTGTTGTTCTGTGATATCCACGTAGGCATCTATAATCTTCCCCTATATTTATCCGAAATTCCTGAACCACTTCTGTTTTACAGCAGGCGTTTGGCTTTATATGGCATATGGCTATTCTATATTCCCGGTCTTTTTCTGTTAATATCCCAAATTTCTCATCTAACCTTTTCCACGTATAATAATGCAAGGGATACTGAATAAGTCAAAGTGTCTCGTCTAACTGGCGTTTTAAATAAGTCCCTACCACATTGGAGAAACTTGTAATTTCTCTGATGTATGCAAAATCCTTTCCAAATATTTTCTTTTCCGTCAAAAGATCTTTCTCTTCCCCTGCAAATACCCCAAGCACGGAAATCCCCATATTTCTGGTCTTTCTAACTTCAAAAGCAGTATCACGCACCGCATATTCTCCGGAATAGAATCTGGGATTCTTACTGCCGGGACGGTTTAATTTTACATCATTGGGTTTGCCGTCACTTAATACAATTAATATCTTATTTTCTTCCGGTCTCATAGATAGACCTGCAACTGCAGCTCTGATGGCCAGCCCGTCTCTGTTATTGGATGAAGTCGTGTAATGAAATATTCTGCTGTTGGCCTCCGGTCCTTCATCATATTCTCTGAGTCTATGCATGACCGTATAATCCCAAAAACTGCAAAAGCTCATTACACGATGGGGTATTTTGACCTTAGTCAATGATTCACTTATGATATATCCCTGTAACGCTACTTTTTCCTGTCTGCTTCTCTGGGAACCGCTGGCATCAATTAAAATATCCACCACAAAATCAGAATCGTTCTGCCTGATTTCACGCAGAAAGAGATTTTTAGCGGATGCCCTGCCAACCTTCCACAAGACATTCGGTCTGATCACTCCAAAATTCGAATTGATAATGTCAACCTCATTCCTTAATATTAAGGAACGTCGAAGCATATCCGTCAATATCTGAATATTTCGTTTCGTGATTCTGTGATTTTGAGCATATGCTTTTTTATTTTTATCAACCTGTCTTTGAACATAGGCGTACTGATAATTTCTTTTAACCGGATTTAGCAGGATACCATCTGTAAAATACAACGTACAATCCGAATGCGCCCCTCTGCACAGATTATAATTGATTTGTTTCTGCTCCAGGGGAGTCAAATAAGATTTTCCATAATTTAATTCTATATAAGAATACAGTTTGGCAATTGCTTCATCATCAATTACAATGACCTTTTGTTTCACCTGCTGTCTATCTGTAATTTCATTTTTCTTTTCATTGGAAGACATAGAGGTCACCTGGGCTGTAATCTCTTCCATCATCTCAGCAATCATGTCCTCATATATTTCCTCTTCCATATAATCCTTCCAGTCGAATTCTTTTAACTCATCCAGAGTTACATTGAAAACGCTCTCCAGAGTTCCATGTTTTTTTTCGAAGTATGGATCAATAACACGATTGTACAGATCATCCAATGTTTTTATAACACCAAGGGTATCCTTACTCTCTTCTAAACACATAATCTGCTTTACAATGTCCATTGTTCTTTTATCTGTTCTATAGTCAGGCTCAATTGCTTTTCTCATAACTGCAATCTCTATGCGCCCTGCCAGGCTGACCGAAAGTCTTGCAAAATCATATTCCAGAATGTCTGCAAAAGCTCTTTTTCTAATATTCTCCACACCTGCTCTCTCTGCGGTAACCTTCTTATAGATACCTTCATCAATGCAGAGGCTGGCGAATCTCATCAATTGATTCTCATCCGCACCCAGATAAATCTTTTTCATGAGGTACATGGAAAATTCCTGTATATTATAGTATTTTGCAAAAGCACCCTGTTTCACTGCATCATATAGTGAAATATATTTTGATTTTTGAAAAGATTCAACATCCGGCTTAATGTTCAGAGTATAGTCTCCACTGACCGTCCACATTAGATTCTTTATTCTATTTTCAAGTTCTATCTGGTCGTTATCCATCACATTAACTCCAATCGTGACTTGCTCCTCTGCTCAAAATATTAAGATTTTAAAAAGAGGGTGGTCGGAAATACATCATCTCCAGTCCATGAATCAGGTATTCTTGTTAATACGATATCATTAATGATCTCCCGCTCAAAAATATCAAAACACTTATTCGTGATTCCCATCTTTATTGCCAATGCAGGTGCCAGGCCTGTACGTATGGTTTTAATTGCTGCTATCAGCCCCCTGAAATCCAAAGCTTTATTTGAAATTTCCGCTTGAAAGGACTTCATCTGCAGATCTAAAAACAAGCCGCCAAACTGCTGCAAACTTTCTTTCCCGGCATCCGGAAACATCTGTTCCAAAATAAATAAAATGGTTTTTTCGTCTAGTGGCGGCATGTCGATCACAAGAAATCTGGATACCAGAGCTTCATTTAATTCTTTCGTCCCGGCATACCCATAATTCATAGTGCCTATAAATCTTGTGGCTTCGTGGAGATGAATCTTATCATATCCCGGAACATCAATAATCTTTCTATAATCCAGCGTGGCATGTAATACGGAGACAGCATCATTTTTTGCCATATTGATCTCATCTAATACGCCAAATCCGCCGTTTACCGCACATTGGTATACCGGACCTTTTCTCAGTTTCACCTGATTATCTATAAATGTATCTGTTCCTATTAAGGAACTGCTGTCTGTATTTACATGAAAAGATATATTATAGGAGGGACGGTTAAATATGTATGCAAGATTCTCTGCTAATACATTCTTTCCGGTTGCCTTCGATCCAGTTAACAATATATTCTCATTCTGCAGTATGGCTGCGATCGACATCTCCAGAACTTCTTTTCCATAAAATGGGATGAAAGGCTTGAGAATCCGGCTTTTATCACTCTCATTGACAGGATACTTCTCTCTAAATTTTTCTACTTCCCGAATCAAACTTTCACTTACTTTTTGTTTTTTTAAAAATTCTAATGATTGCTCCATAATGTATTTATATACCTTTCCATATCATGTAGTTTAACCTCCCAAGCAAGTCCCCCGCTTCTAAGCGAAGCGAAAGCGGTGGATGGGACATGCTTGTTTCAGTAAGAGTTCAAGCTCTTGCTGAAATGGCAGCAAAGCTGCCAGGAGGTTACGAGTAAGTAGCGAAGCGGATTACGAGTATCCGCTTTAACCTATCTTCTACATATCTGCTGCAACCCAAATCCACTCATAAATTCTTTTGCTGCTTTATCTCTTATACAATCATACAACCAAAATATTCTCTGCGCCTCTTTCGGATTGGAATAGACTTTCCAATAACCGCTTAACAGGCTGTTTTTTCCTTCAAATGCAATGAATGCTTTTACATCTCCCAATGGATACTGCAGAAAGGTTCCCATTTCATGGGGGAATTCACCATTGCCATCCATGTATTCTCTATAGCGCAGCTGCAATCTTTCCAAAACACTTTCTACGATCAGATGATCATATCCAAATTCTCTGATAAACTTCTGTACTTCTTCTTTCGCCAAAATATTTTCAAGCCACTCTCTTCTGTATATCAAAATCACATCTTTTTTTTCACCTGCTGCCAAACGCAGCCAGCAAACGCACGTTCCAGCCAAAGTATTCTTTGTCTTTTCCCACATTCCTTTTGGAAATGTGATGGTATTGGATGCCTTTACACCTTTTAGCACAGGCGCACATTGATATACCATTTGAAATTGCATTTTTTTCCACCGATTACTTTTTGCCAGGTAATCCAATAATAACTCTGCCGGCATTACAATCCTCCCAGTCACGTCATCTATATTACTCTTATTATCATCCAAACCGCTTCCTTTTATGAATGAGACCGGAGTAAATTTAAGTAATACCGCATTAACGTTTCCAGGTCGAAGGCACAAACAATATGAGTAACGGCAATAATTCCAGACGCCCAGCCAACATATCGAACATCAATACTGCTTTTGACAAATTCGAAAACTGTACAAAGCTCCCTTCGGGGCCAATAAGCTCCAGGCCTACGCCGGTGTTATTCATAGATGCTGCAATAGCAGTAAAGTTTGTGGTCATATCGAAATTATCGAAAGATATCATCAAAAGAGATATGGCAAAGATAATAAAATAAATTGCCATAAATGAATTCACGGCACGTACCACCTCATGCTCAATGATACGCCCATCCATTTTCACTTTTTTAATACCACGGGGATGTCCCAGAATTCCGATTTCTTTTCTAACACCCTTTAATAATATAATGATTCTGGATATCTTAATTCCTCCGCCGGTACTTCCGGCACAAGCCCCTATAAACATCAGGATTATCAAAATGGTTCTCGAAAACTCCGGCCAGACATTATAATCTGTCGTTACATATCCCGTGGAGGTAATGATCGCTGCAACCTGACAAAAAGCATGGTGAAGCGCTTCAAACACGGATGGGAACACAGGCAAAATATTAACCATAACCACCAGAGAACATAGAAGTATGATTCCCAGATAAGCTATGAATTCCATCGATTGAAATGCCTGCTTTATTTTTTTTCGTAAAAATAAATAATACATATTAAAATTAATACCAAACATAATCATAAATATGGCAATAATCGTCTGTATTAACGTTGAATATCCACCAATACTGCCTTCTTTGACCGCAAACCCTCCGGTACTTGCAGTACCAAAGGAAATTGTAATGGCATCAAATAAAGGCATGCCTGCCAGTAACAGAAAAATGATTTCCAGCAATGTCATACCAATGTATATGGTATACAGAATCTTTGCCGTAGTACGAACTCTGGGCACCAGCTTACTGACACTCGGCCCGGGGACTTCCGCACGGATAAGATGCATATTGGAACCATGGCTGTTTGCCGGTAAAAATGCCAAAATAAATACCAATACACCCATACCGCCAATCCATTGCGTAAAACTTCTCCAAAAAAGGCAGGAAGAAGATTTACTCCCAAGCTCCGTCACAATATTTGCCCCTGTGGTCGTAAAGCCGGACACCGATTCAAACAATGCATCCATAACAGATGGAATCTCTCCTGATAATACATATGGGACAGCACCAAATATACTCAGCACTCCCCAGCTAAGAGCAACCGTTACGAAACCTTCTCTTGAATAAATGGTCCGGTTCTCCGGCTTCTTTCGTACCGCAATAAACCCAACGAAAGCACATAAAACGGCAGTTATTAGAAATGCACTGCCGCTTGTCTCTTTATAAAGTAAGGATACAATAAAAGGAGGAAGCATAAATATAGCTTCGAAACAGCAAACCCAGCCAAGCATGTATCCTATCATTGCGTAATTCATATGATCACTCTTTCATCTTTCTTTCATCCAGAATATCACTGATATCATTCAGCCCGGTATTTGTTGTCACTACGACTACCGTATCTCCCCGCATGATCTTATCTTGCCCTTTCGGTATCAGAATCTTTCCCTTTCGGTATATACATCCTATCAGAAGATTATCTTTCAACTGCAGTTCTTCCAGAGTGGTATTCAAGACCGGGGCATTTTCACGGATGCAAAATTCTAAAGCTTCCACTTTATCATCCGCAAGCCGATGCAAAGTTTCCACATTACTGCCGATAGAATTTTTCATAGCCCGTACATACCGTACAATGTACTCTGCCGTTACATATTTGGGATATACGATACTGTCCAGGTCCAGACTATTGATCACCTCATTGAAGCTGATACTGTTTATTTTGGTAACTACTTTCATATCCGCCTTACTGCGTGCAAACAGAGATAATATAATATTTTCTTCATCCATATTGGTCAAAGTAACAAAGGCATCCGTATGCATAAGGCCTTCTTCCATCAAAAGATTCTGATCGACACCGTCCCCGCAAATGATCGTAGCCTTAGGCAATAATTCACTCAGCTCTTCGCATCTGTTTTTATCTTTCTCTATAATCTTTACTTCGATCCCCATTGTATGAAGAAGATTGCCAAGATAAAAGGCCAGCTTACTTCCACCTATGATCATAGCATCTTTCGCTTGATTTGTCTGCAGCTTGATACGCTTAAAAAATTGGTTCGCAAGTTTGTGCTCTGCTATAATGGAAACCACATCTTTCTCCTGCAGAACGTAATTACCGCCGGGGATCGTCACTTCTTCCCCGCGTTCCACCGTACACACCAGTACGTCACAGCGCAGCTTCGTGGTAATTTCCAGTATTTCCATATTATGGAGGATCGAACCCGGCTGAATCTTAAATTTCAAGAGTTCCACACGCCCTTTGGCAAAGGTTTCGATTTGAATCGCAGAGGGAAAGCGAAGCAGCCTTGCTATTTCCAGAGCAGCCGCATGCTCGGGATTGATAACCATTGCCAGTCCCAATTCCTCTTTTAAATATTGTATTTCCTTGTTGTATTCAGGGTTGCGCACTCTCGCAATCGTCTGGCAGTCACCGGCTTTTTTGGCGATCAGACAACAGAGTAAATTCAGTTCATCTGAACCGGTCACTGCAATCAGCAGATCTGCGTCCTCTACGCCGGCCTCCAGCTGAACATTAAAACTGCTTCCACTGCCTGCCATCCCCATAATATCTAGTTTGTTGGACAGTCTCTGTACTACTTCATATTTTCGGTCAATAACCGTAATATCATTTCCTTCCATACTCAGATGCTCTGCCAGGGTCGATCCGACTTTTCCACATCCTACTATGATTATATTCATATTATCCTCCGTGTTTAAACATGGAACTCATTGTACTTAATTATAGTCAAAGCAGATACTTATTACATTGATTTCCGCTCCGCAATCTCCGCCATCTTCGCCGCATTCAATCTGGTATCACCGTGTACACGGCTATAGGAAAGATATCCATTCATACGGTCTATCTTAGTCAGATTACCGGAACCGCATTTGGGACATACATCCATTTCCAGTTCCTGATACCCGCAGTCATCACAATATGCCAATGATAAGTTGACCCCTTCATAGTAGCCAAGCTCCATAGCCCTTCTGATCAGACTTTTGATAGCTTCAATATTATAGCTGATAGGATACCTTACATATTGAATTTTTCCACCATTGCACAATTCCCAGAAACGCCCTTCCAGGTCCTGTTTCTCAATAGGGGTAATATCTTCTGTGACATGACAGTGGAAGCTATTGCTTACATAAGGCCTGTCAGATACATTTTCCACGATTCCATACTGCTTACGGAATTGTTCCACCTGCAATCCGCAGAGGCTTTCAGCCGGAGTTCCATAAATCGCATACAGCCAGCCATCCTCTTCTTTAAACTTTTGTACTTTCCGGTTAATATATTCCAATACCTCCAAAGCAAACTGTCCGTCCTCAGCAATTGATTTTCCGTTGTAAAGCTCCTGAAGCTCATTCAGCGCCGTAATTCCAAAGGATGAAGTCATCGGTTTCAGTATCGATTTTATTTTCTGGTTTGGATTCAGCCTGCCCCCGTAGAATCCTCCTTCACAATATCCCAGCGGATTGGTGGAAGCCTTCATCTCTCCCAAATATTCATAAGTCCTGATGTGAAGGCTGCGGATCATCTCCATATAATAATCCAGCACTTCATAGAAATCCCTGCTTTCGGAGCGCGCCTTAGCCAACATCATCGGCAGATGCAGACTGACTGCCCCTACATTAAAACGTCCCACAAATACAGGCTTGTCCTCTTTATCTGCCGGCTGCATGCCGCCTCTCTCATACCATGGACTCAAGAAAGCACGGCAGCCCATGGGGCTGATCACCTTCCCATACTGCTTGTACATACTTGCAATATAACCTTCCCCACTCATGGAAAGCCAATCCGGATACATGGTCCTGGCAGAACATTGGATACCTGCTTCAAAGACATCTTCACACGCTTTCCCGAGTCCATGAATATCTTCATCATATAAAAATACAATCTTTGGAAACAGCACAGGCTTTCTATTACCCGGCTTTCCCTGCCCTTTCTGATGAACCTTCAGACAGATGATAGAGGCCATTTTTTCAAACCGGGAGGTACCAAGCCCCAGAGTTACCGTTACAAAAGGATAATCCCCACGGGAAGACCCTACAGTGTTCAGTTTATACTCAATCCCCTGCCAGCCCTGCTCAAAGTCGCGAGCCACTTTATCCAGCGCATACTTTTCTGCTTTCTCAGCATATCCGGTCCAGGACGGATCACCGTATTTCAAGAATTCCTTCTGATATTTAATATAGCTTTTTTCTGCATAGGGTGCCAGAATTTTATCCACCTCCGGCACAGTAAAGCCGCCATACTGCTGTGCAGCTGTACTCAAAATAATATCTCCTGTCACATCAAAAGCCGTATCCAGCGTTTTCGGTTCATTATACCAGACATTTCCCATCTCAAAACCGTCTTTTAATACAGCTGCAACATCAAAAAGGCAACAGTTCATAGTATCCAAACGGGCTGACTGGTCGTGAATATAGATGTATCCGTCCTTGCATGCCTGCAGTTCATTTCGATTCATAAAGAATTTACGGTACAACTCTTTATTTAATTCATTGAAAATCAGACTTCTCTTCGTAGCCACCAACGCACTGTCCGTATTGGCATTACTTTTATCTCCAATATAGCGGATGGACTGGCTCTTGGTATAGACATCGTCCATCATATGAATAAAATCCAGCTTGTAATTTCGATAGTCCCGATAACTTTTTGCCACTGCTGGATTTACCTGTTCCAAAGCCCCTTCAACAATATTGTGCATTTCCTGAATTGTAATGCTGTCGCGTCTCATAGTGGCTGCACGCTCTTTTGCAAATTTACAAATAAATTCTATCTCTTCGTCCGAAAACTCGTACAAGATACGAGCCGCAGATTTATTTACTGCAGATACAATTTTTTCTACATTAAATTCTTCTCTGGTTCCGTCTTTTTTGATTACGTACATTCAATGACCTCCTATTATATCTGGTGTTCTATTTAAAAAATTATATATCATCAGCCCTATTCGGTAAAGGGATTTCGCCAATATTATCTGGTTACATTTTTTACCCACTTATACTGACGGTAACGCCAAAAGCTTAAGGGTATCTTCGTAGCCTCATCACAAGTCAATATAATGTATACCAGTGTTGGAGGCAGTTTCCACACAAAGGCTGCCAGCCACCCGCCAATAATGGCAATGCCCCACAAACTTACAATATCAATGATCAATCCAAACTTTGTATCGCCGCCTCCCCGGAAGATACCTACAATTAAGGTCCCGTTATAAGACTGCGCCATAACATAAACAGCCATGACAATCAGCATCATTTGGAGATAAGATCCTGCCTTCGTACTAAGTTCCAGATTCGCCCTCACTATAGGTGAAATCAACAGAATCACTCCGGCCCCTGCAATTCCCAGCACCAGTGATAACCTTACAAATCTGCCCCCATATACTTTCGCGAAATCCGTTTTTCCCTCTCCTATCGTCTTTCCTATCATAATTGCAGCTGCATTTGCCATGCCAAATGACAAAACCATAGCAAGCTGTCTGACCACCTGTGCCACAGAATTTGCGGCTACCAAAGCACTTCCCATATGACCAATAATTGCTGTCACTATAGATATACCGGTCCCCCAAAGTAATTCATTCAATAAAACCGGAAATGCATAAGTCGCATAATCCTTTAACAATAACTTATCTTTTACAAATAAATTCTTAAAATGGAATTGAACCTGTCTGTTAATTTTTCCGGCATAGAATACTACTATAATAAACTCTACGATCCTGGCAATCAAGGTAGCCAGAGCAGCGCCTTGAATCCCCATCGCCGGAAATCCTAATAAGCCAAAGATAAAGACCGCATTTAATATCACGTTAGTCACCAGCGAGATCGAATATACAATGGTAGATATAATCACGCGCTCCACACTGCGCATAATATTCAGATAAACTATAGTGATTCCGATAAAAACATAGGAAAACCCTATAATACGAAGGTATGAAATCCCCGCTTCGATCACCGGCTCTTCCGTAGTGAAAATGTTCATAATCTGTCTTGGAAGCACCAATGCTGCAACGGTAAATATGGTTGAAACGCATAAGGAAATTCCCATTGAAATACCAAGCACCTTTTCTACGGAACGAATATCCTTCTTCCCCCAATACTGGGCAGTCAGTACGGCCGCGCCTGAGGTCAGTCCAAAGAAAATAAGTGTCATGATAAAAAGAGCCTGCCCTGCCAGTGAAGACGCTGACAGAGCCACTTCTCCAACTTTTCCCAACATAATTACATCAGCGGAAGTCACGCCTGCATTGATTAGATTTTGTAATGCCATTGGCAGAACTAAAGAGACTACCATACGGTAGAACTGCTTTTTTTCTGCGCGGCTGTTTAATTCATGCATTTTATTTTCCTCACTTTATGAATAACTGTATGCTTACTAAAGGTAATCATTATAAAATAAAACAAAAAAGGGGTGTTGTCAACAATTGTTTTGGGAAATCGGACGCTTTGGGGGGGATAATATGAAAGAGGTAAAGATTGGAACCATGGCGCCGGTCTGCTTTACCGCTGCGTCTGAGTTTTCTAATTTCCCTGATCCTGCTCGAACCGGGAAAACCGCTCACAACTCGCCCCGTTTCCTGATGGAAACGCTGCTCAAACAATGTTCGCTTGAGCCACAAGGGCTCATTTTCCCTGACCGCAGGACCAGCGAAATAAGAAAACTCTATCCTCGCTCTATGCAGTCCGGCACCATGGTTCCAATCTTTACCTCCCGCCAAGGTTTTCGACCAAAGCTGGCTCTGGCTTCGGTAATATTATCACTAAAGTTTTCTCATTTGAAACTTCTGCTTATAGGACGCTCTAATCTTATCAATCGTAAAAAGCGTGACAAAGTATAATGTTAGCCAACAAACTCGGCGTGTGGAAAAGAGCAGAACCACGGTCCGTAGTCGGCATATAGCGAGTCTTGCACTTTCTTATTTCGCTGGTTCTGCGGTCAGGGAAAATGAGCCCTTGTGGCTCAAGCGAGCATTGTCTGAGCAGCGTTTCCATCAGGAAACGGGGCGAGTTGTGAGCGGTTTTCCCGGTTCGAGCAGGACCAGGGAAATTAGAAAGTGCAGACGCAGCGGTAAAGCCGACGTAGGACCGTGGTTCTGCTCTTTTCCACACTCACAACCCCTTAACACTTCCCATCCAATAATTTAAAAAGAGCTGCCTCCCATAATCCGGCGCAGCAGCTCCATTCATCCTCTATTCAAATGCCGGTCTTTCCGGATCCAGCACTTCTGATACATTAAAGAAATCTTTCACGCTTTCTGGATTGTAATGCATGGTGTAACCGTCAAAATTTCTCCTGGTCTGCCGTACATAATTCGAGTTGACCTCCAAAAATTCCTGGTTTCCCCAAACACCACACAGGAAACGGAATCCTTTGTCTGTAAGATAATCCAGCTTGTCTCCCGGATAATCCACTTCTTCTCCGTATGGATAAAGCAGAATATCCGTCTCGCCTACCAGTGTTCCGATCTGATCCAGCCATTTATCCGTATCCTGAACTACATTATCATAGCCCATCGCTTTCATATGTCCGTGTCCGTAGCTATGGCTTGCAATCTCCCATCCTGTTTTCCGCAGTCTGTCTGCGATCGCTTTTACTGCCGTACAGTCTTCTTCGTATGTTGGTGACTCCGTATCATTGACGCGATAGCCAAATGCTCCTTCATATCCCGTCTCAGCAACGATTCCTCTTGCTCCCCGCAGCGAAAAGTCGGGATGCTGCTTTACAAATTCGTCCAGCAGCGGAACCACATCATAATCTCCCACCAGTTCGTTTCCCTCTGCATCTATGTAAAGATTTTTAACGTTCCCCTGTCCATCGAGTACCAGGCGGTTTGCGAATCCATCTTCCTGCATATAATCATAATAATTGACATCATCAATGGATAAAACAAACGGTTTCTTTCCTTTTGGCACCATTGGCATATTCTTTGCATAGGATTTTGTGCCGTCTTCATTTTCCACTGTTGTTACCGTTTCATGGATATTGATTAGAACATATCCTTTTTCATACATCTGTTCCATTATTTTATTAAATTCACTCACAGTTGTCATCCACCAATTATATCCGGCCGCATCTTCGTCACCGTCAAAGGCACGGTCGGTATCTGCTATAAGAGAGTGGAAGAAAATATGGGGAATGTCGCCATCATATGCTTCCATCGTACTGAGTTTCTGCTGATAGTCAATTTTCGCCTGAACTACTCTGTCATCCTGGTCGAACTCATCATCTACTTCACCGAGTTTCTTAATGGCACCCTCATAATCATACATTACTGCCAGCTGTTCTGCTTCCTCCAGTGTCTTCTGCAATATGGTTTGGCGCTGCTCTTCCCGCTCTCTAATCTCCCGCATGGATTTCATCTTCGGTGACTCCACCGGCTCATTATTGTCATACAAACCTGTTGTTCCAATACATTCTGAAATCTGCAGATTTATCGCTTCACGGCCACAGCCTGTGCCTAATATTAAAACACCTGTCAGCATTCCTGCTAACAGAATTTTCCCTCTCTTATTTTTTCTCATGTATTTTCCCCTTGTATTCTCCCTTTGTTTTCCCCACAGGTTTCATCCTTAAATTGTTTCAATCGTATAATCAGACTAACCATTGGTATCCGTCTGTTCTATAAAATTAATTATAGTGGTGCAGGCTCTAAAATGCAAGAGTAATTTACATAATAATCATCAATTATATTTACATAATTTACATTAATTAACTGTTTAATAGATCCTTTAATATTTTATTTACTGCTCCCGGATCTGCTTTCCCTTTCATTGCCTTCATCGTCTGACCAACCAGATATCCAATGGATTTTTCTTTGCCTCCTCTGTAGTCGGCTGCGGATTTGGGATTGTCTTCTATGATTTTAGCAATTACTCCCTGCAGTTCAGCTTCATCATGAACGGTTTTCAGACCTTTTTCTTCCACATATTGTTCCGGATCTATATTCTCATGGAACATCGCTTCAAAGATTTCTTTTGCTATCGAACTGTTGACCGTACCTGCCTCCGTAAGACTTATTAGCTTCGCAAGATTCTCCGGCGAGTACCGTATGTCTTCCGGTTCCATATTTTCTTCTTTTAAGAGTCTCAAAGTTTCTACCATCAGCCAGTTGGAAACTTTTTTTGGTTTCCCACAGATGGCTGTGGTTGCTTCAAATATATCCGCTAGTCTTTTAGCTCCGGTAATGATACCTGCATCATAATCCGGGATGTCAAATTCTTTCTTATACCGTACCAGTTTCTCGGTTCGCAGTTCCGGCTGTTTATCCCGGATTTCCTGCAGCCACTCATCGCTGATCACAACAGGCACTAAATCCGGATCCGGAAAGTACCGGTAATCCTGAGCATCTTCCTTGGAGCGCATTGCATAAGAAGATTCTTTGTTATCATCCCATCTTCTGGTCTCCTGAATAACCGCTTTTCCCTCTTCCAGCAGTTCTATCTGACGGGCACGTTCTCCTTCTATCGCCCGTGCAATTGCTTTAAAAGAATTCAGGTTTTTCATTTCCGTTCTGGTACCCAGCCGATCAGACCCGGCTTCTCTTACTGACAGATTGACATCGGCTCTCATAGAGCCTTCCTGCAGCTTACAGTCCGAAGCTCCCAGATATTGAATGATTATTCGAAGCTTATCCAGATATGCAATGACTTCTTTTGCATCCCTCATATCCGGCTCTGACACAATCTCAATCAGCGGAACACCGCTTCGGTTATAATCCACCAGTGAGCAGTCTTCCCAATTGTCATGGATCAGCTTTCCGGCATCTTCTTCCATATGGATTTCATGAATGCCAATTATTTTCTTTCCCGCAGCCGTTTCAATTTCGATTCCTCCATCATGGCAAATCGGAAGATATAATTGGGATATCTGATAATTCTGCGGATTATCCGGATAGAAATAATTCTTTCTGTCAAATTTGCAATATTGGTTAATCCTGCAGTTGGCTGCCAATCCTACTGCCAATGCATATTCCACCACCTGTTTGTTTAACACGGGAAGGGAACCCGGCATTCCGGTACATACCGGGCACGTATGGGTATTGGGCGCTCCTCCAAACTCTGTGGAACAGGTACAGAAAATTTTTGATTTTGTTGCTAATTCTACATGAACCTCCAGGCCAATGACCGTTTCGTATTGTTTACTCACCATCATTCCCTCCTTTCTTTATCATATCCGGTGCTTCATAAGTCCTTGACTGTTCATAGCTGTATGCGGCACGTATGATCGTTTTCTCCTGAAAACAATTACCTATCAGCTGAAGTCCAATGGGAAGTCCATTGGAATCTTTGCCGCAGGGTACGCTCATTCCCGGCAGGCCAGCCAGATTTACGGATATTGTATAAATGTCTCCCAGATACATTTTCAATGGATCCTGCAGGCTCTCACCAAGTCCCGGTGCAGTCGTGGGGGCCGTCGGACCCAGAATTACATCATACGTTTCGAACGCTTTGTCAAATGCCTGTTTAATTAATGCCTTTGTCCGCAGCGCTTTTAGATAATAGGCATCATAGTATCCCGAACTCAATACGAAAGAGCCAAGCATAATACGGCGTTTCACCTCTTCTCCAAAGCCTTCGGACCGGCTTCTTTTGTACATCTGATGAAGCCCTTCAAACTCCTGGGCACGATAACCGTATTTTACCCCGTCAAAGCGGGACAGGTTCGAGCTGGCTTCCGCTGAAGCAATTACATAGTACGCAGGAATTGCATATTCTGTCAGATTCAAATCAAATTGCTCTACAACCGCACCTTTTTCCTCCAGTACTGCGGCAGCTTTTAATATTGCATCTTTTACTTCACTATCCAGCCCTTCTCCCAGATAATCTTTTGGAATACCGATGCGCATCCCCTTTACACCATCGACCAGAGCAGAAGTAAAATCATACTCCTTCCGTTTAACGGAGGTACTGTCCTTTTTATCATAAGAGGAAATCGTTTCCAGGATTATGGCACAATCTGTTACATCTTTCGCAATCGGACCGATCTGATCCAGAGAAGAGCCATAGGCGATCAATCCATAACGTGATACCGTACCGTACGTTGGTTTTATTCCGGTCACTCCGCAAAAGGAACTGGGCTGACGGATGGAGCCTCCTGTATCGGATCCCAGTGCATAAAAACACTCATTGGCTGCTACTGCTGCACAGGAACCGCCGGAGGAACCACCCGGTACGTGATTCTTATTCCATGGGTTTCTGGTTTCTCCGTATGCAGATGTTTCGGTGGTGCTTCCCATGGCAAACTCATCCATATTGGTTTTTCCGAGAATGACTGCCCCTGCCTTTTCCAGATTTATAACTGCCTCTGCCGTATAGGTAGGATGGAACGTATCTAATATTTTAGAACTGCAGGTCGTTCGCATGCCTTTTATACACATATTATCCTTAATAGCCACCGGGACACCTGCCAGGGGGCCATTCAACGTGCCGTCGTCGATCAGTCTCTGCACTTCCCGGGCACGCTTCAATGCCCCTTCTTCATCAATGGTCACATATGCATTGATGTCGCCATCTAATAGCCGTATTTGTGCAAGCAATGCCCGGACAGCCTCCGCTGCGCTAACTTCTTTTTCTTTTATCTTTTTTCCCAACTCTGCTGCGGTTAAATTTAAGATGTTCAATTTCTTTCTCCCTTCATTTACTTATTAATATGGGCTGTCATTGATTCTATTCTACCGTTTTTGGAACTTTAAACATACCCTCTTTGTCTGCAGGCGCATTTTCCAATATATGGTCTCTATCATTTCCATTTACCACTATATCTTCCCGAAATACATTATTTACCGGAAATATATGAGACATTGGTTCCACACCCTCCGTATCCAGTTCATTTAATTTATCAATATAATCCAGCATGCGGCTCATATCTTTCTTCGCCTGCTCTTTTTCCTCATCTGACAGTTCCAGCTTTGCTAAAATCCCAACATACTCGATCATTTCATCATTGATTCTCTCTGACATAACATCTTACCTTTCCTTTCTAAAATAATTTATCATTTACCCTCTGCTTACGGTTCCAGACGGCTCATATCTCTTGGGAACAGCGTCGTCTCCCGCACATTGTCTTCTCCCAGCAGCTTCATGGTAAGCCGTTCCAGTCCAATGCCTAATCCTCCATGGGGCGGCATACCATATTTAAACGTATCCAGATATTGTTCTAATCCTTCAGTCGTCATGCCGCGGTCAGATATTTTTTTCAGAAGCATCTGACAGTCATGAATCCGCTGACCTCCCGTGGTGATTTCCATGCCCCTGAACAGCAGATCAAAACTCAATGTAAATCTGCTGTCCTCCGGATCCTCCATGGCATAGAAAGGACGCTTTTTGGATGGATAATGTGTGACAAAGACAAAGTCTGCATCATGCTCTTCTTTAAACAATTCGCTGATTAAAACTTCCTCTTCCGGCTCTAAATCAAATGGATTCTTCATATTTCTCCGGTATTTCTCGGAAACCATCTGTTTTGCCTCATCAAAACGTACGACGGGAATCCGTTCTGTATCTGGCAAAACGACATCCAGCATTTTCAGTTCTTTTGCATATTCCTTTTCCAGCAATTTCATCGTATATTGCAGGAATCCTGTTTCTGTTTCCATGATATCCTCAAAGCCTTCAATATATCCCATTTCAAAATCCAGGCTGGTATATTCATTCAAGTGTCTTTTCGTATTATGCTTCTCTGCCCGAAATACCGGCGCTGTTTCAAATACCCGGTCAAATACGCCAACCATCATCTGTTTGTAGAGCTGTGGGCTCTGCGCCAGTACCGCCGGTCTGTGGAAATAATCCAGCTTAAAAATATTGGAGCCGCCTTCCGCTCCTTTTGCTCCGATTTTGGGCGTCCTGATTTCGGTAAAGCCCTCCTGATACAGAAAATCACGAAATCCCTTTACAATTCCTTCCTGTATTTTAAACTTGGCTCGTTCCCGCAGATTGCGCAGAGAAATCGGACGCATATTTAATTTTGCTTCCAGAGAAGTGTTTAGTTTCCATTTGGAAATTGCCAGCGGCATCGGTTCTTCCGGCTCACTTAAAATAAGTATATCCCGTATGTGCATCTCGATACCGTGAGGTGCGCGTTGTTCTTTCTCTATGATGCCTTTTACTTCTATCGTAGCAGCTTCTTTCAATTCCTTCAAATTAAATTTTAAGTTTCCCTCTTCAAGAACACACTGAAGCAGGCCGTCACGTTTGCGAAGTACCACAAATGCAATGTCTCCCATATCGCGAATGGTATGGACAGCCCCATTTATTTTTACCATCTTGCCTGTCATATCCTCTTTCAGTAATTCTCCGATTTCTAAAGTTTCTTTTTTCATTACACCTTCTAAAAATTCCATTTTGCACCCTCCATTTCTTTATAGCTTAAACCGCTTGTTATAGTGAAAACTGCCGCAAGGTATCAGAAAGCAGGCGTATACATACGTCTGTAATCGCACCTTTGCGACAGTTTTTAGAATTCCGGGTCTCATCTACTCCGCCAGGCACACCTCCAAAATTACTTCATACAAAAATTATTGGCTCAATGCTTACACGCAAAAAAAGTCCCGGAATATTTATATTCCGGGACGGATCATTTTATTAATCCGCGGTACCACCCGCATTGCAAATGCATCACTGCACTTACCTCTCTCTCACTTAACGCGTGCTACGTATTGACCTACTCCGCATATTTCTTATTCAGCCAATCTGCTCCAGAGTGTTCCCTATTTGTCCGTTCCCTTAAACAGCGCTCTCAGTCGGTGACGCCGTATTCCTGTCAAGTTTCCGTAACAAGAGTCTCTTTCTATGCATTTATTATATTATTGCATTCTATCATATTCATTTGGGCATTGCAAGGGGGGATATTAAAAAATTTTAAATATTAAATAGCTAACAGGAACAGAGGAAAGGCCGGCCAGGCAGATAATCATGTAATAGCCCACACTGGTCCATGTACTGACAATAATAAGGCAGAATAGGGCCGTCCCGGGATTTATCAGCCACTGCCTGTATAAAATGTTTTATTCTTTATATATATTTCCTTTCCTGTGATTTAATGCAGTTATTTGAATTTAATCCCGTTATTTAGTGTTTAAAATTTTGATTTATTTGTTGATTATTACACCATTGAATGTTATACTTTAATTATAATACGAAAGGAGGTCCGTTTCATGTTTCGAAAAATCCAGCATTTCCTAAAGCAATGGAAAGAAAATCCATACCGTAAACCGCTTATATTGCAGGGCGCAAGGCAGGTAGGCAAAACTTATTCCGTTTTGGAGTTTGGACGTATTCATTATGAGAATGTCGCTTACTTCAATTTTGAAACCACACCAAAGCTCTCCTCAACTTTTAACGAGAATATTAGCCCCGACTATTTAATCCCGATCTTATCGCGAATTGCTAATCAAACCATAATTAGGGAAAAAACTCTTATTATATTTGATGAAATACAGCTTTGCGAACGGGCATTGACTTCTCTCAAATATTTTTGCGAGAATGCTCCTGATTATCATATTATCGCGGCTGCAAGCCTTTTGGGCGTTGCAGTAAACCGGCAGCAGTTTTCTTTCCCCGTTGGAAAAGCAGATATAAAGACTCTCTATCCCATGGATATGGAAGAGTTCCTGCTCGCCTGCAACGAAGATGATCTCTTATCACAAATAAAGACCTGTTTCCATGAGGATAAGCCGCTGCCTTCTGCGCTTCATGATATGGCGATGGAGTATTACCGAAAATATCTTGTGGTAGGTGGAATGCCTGAATGCGTCAGCAAATTCCTTGATACGAAAGATTATATTCTTGTCCGTCATACACAGGATATGATACTGCAAAGCTACCTGAATGATATGAGCAAGTACAATAGCGGAAATGAAATCAAAAAAACCAGGCTCACCTATGATAATATTACAGTACAGCTTTCTAAAAAGAATACCAGATTTCAATATAAACTCATTAAAAAAGGAGGACGTGCAGCTGAATTCGAGAATGCTATCGAATGGCTGACGCTTTCCGGAATTGTTTCTCAGGTATACAAAGTAGAACAAATCATGAAACCACTTGAAAATTACCGCAACATTGATGCCTTCAAAATCTATGTTTCCGATATGGGGCTGCTAAACGCCAAAAAGGAAATCATTGCAGAAGATATTCTTTATATGTCACCTGAGTTAAATGATTACAAAGGCGGTATGGTTGAAAACTACGTAAACTTTCAACTCATCCTGAACGGATATACAACTTATTACTGGGAGTCTGCCCGAGGGGCAGAGGTCGATTTTATTATTCAACGTGACGGAGACATTATCCCAATTGAAGTTAAAAGTGCTGATAATGTAAAGGCCAAAAGCCTGAAAGTATATATGAATACACATAATCCTAAATATGCGATAAAACTTTCGGCTAAAAACTTTGGCTTTGAGGACAAGAAAAAGACGGTTCCACTTTATGCTACTTTTTGTATTTAATTTTTTTTGGCATTTTCATTGAATTAATGTTATACTGTTAAAAACAGAAATTTCATAACTATAATTAAAGGAGTATACCATGAACCATTTAATGATTCCAGAAGGCTATAAATCTCAATTAAACCTGCATGACACTCAGGTAGCGATCAAGACGGTTAAGGATTTCTTTCAGAAGTCACTTTCCGAACGCTTAAACCTGCTGCGTGTATCCGCTCCCCTTTTCGTTACACCGGAATCCGGTTTGAATGACAATTTAAATGGGGTGGAACGCCCGGTCAGCTTTGATATTAAGGAACAGGAGGGAGTTACTGCCGAAATCGTACATTCACTGGCAAAATGGAAACGCTTTGCGCTTAAAAAATACGGCTTTGCCCACGGCGAAGGACTATATACCGACATGAGCGCGATCCGGCGGGATGAAGATACGGATAACATTCATTCTATCTATGTGGATCAGTGGGATTGGGAAAAGATCATTTTGAAAGAAGAACGTACCGCGGAAACATTGATGGATACCGTTCGTACTGTTTATAAAGCATTGAAAAAAACAGAAAAATATATGTCCATTGAATATGATTATATAGAAGAAATACTACCGAAAGAGATTTTCTTTATCACCGCTCAGGAACTGGAAGATATGTATCCGAACTGTACACCGAAAGAGCGTGAATATAATATAGCAAAATTAAAAGGCGCAGTCTTCATTATGCAGATTGGAGGCGCACTGGCTTCAGGGGAAAAACATGACGGTCGGGCTCCGGATTATGATGATTGGAGCCTGAATGGTGATATCATTGTTTATTATCCGGTTTTGGATATTGCCCTTGAACTCTCCTCTATGGGAATCCGGGTAGATGAAGAAGCACTGAAAAAACAGTTGGAAACCGCAGGCTGTACAGACAGGATAGAATTACCTTTCCAAAAAGCGATTCTGAACAAAGAACTTCCCTATACAATCGGGGGCGGCATCGGACAGTCACGTATCTGTATGTTCTATCTTCATAAAGCTCACATTGGAGAAGTGCAGGTCTCACTGTGGCCGGAAGAAACGGTAAGTGAAACGCTTGCCCATGGAATTCAACTGCTATAGAATTTGCCAATTAAGGATTATCATCCTGAACGAGGCGAAGGATCTTTCCAGCTAGGAGCCTGGGACTGTGCCGAATCTTTTCGTCCGTTTTGTGCGTTTTGAGGGCGAATACTGGGCGGTATTTAACCGAAAAACGCGTGAAATGGTCGGAAAGAGGTGGTGCAAAGATGGTGACGGGACTTTTGTCCCAGGCTCCTAGGGTAAGATTCTTCGCTAACGCTCAGAATGACAGCGTTTAGGTTTTTCTATTACAGCATCTATATGTTCACTTACATACTTGATATTATTACCTGAACTTTTCATTACTTTATCATAGTTTACATTAATATTTTCTATAATTGTATCTTCTGCTTTTACAAATTTTTCAAATTCTAAAATCAAAGAGTTTACATTTAAGTTGGAGAAATCAATCGCATACTGTCCCAGGTTAAACATATCTAATACTTCCTGATATTTATGACTCCATCCTATCAATAAAACAGGTACTTTTTTCTCTAATGCCCCAATCATTGCATGAAAACGTGATGCAACAAGAAAACGGCATTTACTGATATATGCACGTATCTCTTCCGCATCCATTTCCTTATGATACCAGCGTACCAGGTTCTTGTTTTTTACACCATCATAAACTTCATCACAGATGGGCAAATCATTATTTCTGAATTTCTGACTATTTATCCTTGCGGCATTCGCAATCAGTAAAACCGAATAGCCTTTCTTGTTCAAATATTCAATAAAATCAATCATCGTATTTTTATAATCTATATTCAGAGATTGACATTTCTTTTGTACAACAGAACTAACGGAAAGTGCAACTACATTATCATTATAGAAAGAATCCTGACTGCATATTCGATTCACTTCGTCATCCCATTTCCTGCTGTCTTTCATGGTAAAAGCTCCGTCGGCGCATAGTTTCACATTCTTCTCAATACCGATGGACTTTAGATTATCATAAGTCTTCTGCCCTCTTGCGCAGATCAGCTTCATCTTAGGCAGCAATATTTTAGCCAGGGTTCTGTTTGTAAATGATTGAAATGTGCCAAGGGCCTGAGAATATTTTGCAACCGGGGTACCGACAAGCATTGGTACTGCACCGGATATAAAAGCATAGGTATTCATAATAAATCCTCTGCTGTCTACAAAAGAGATCCCTGCTTCATCCAATACTAAGTCGGTTTTGGAATATGCCTTTATTATACTATTCATCTCTAAAAGTCTCTTTACCGGCGGACACCATTTCAGAATGCGGTATAAAACTGCCAATGGAAAAGCAATAAACATCAGCTGCTGTGGCTTACAGGATACGATCTCAATAAAGTCCCATGGGATCTGTTCCTTATCTTCATCAGGGTATACGGACATCAGATAAATTTTAAGTCTGTCCCCGTATCTGTCATACAATTGTTGTATAGAACTCTGCAGCATGGCTGCTGCTCCTTTATTGCCGCTGTAACTGGCTGCCGTTATAGCTATTACGGTATCTTTCATGTTCTCTCCTTTGCGGTTTATCGCAATTGAAACTATAAAGCCTTTATTCTTTCCATTGCTGCCAACGTATTTTCATAACTTCCAAAAGCAGTAAGCCTGAAATATCCTTCTCCACTGGGACCGAATCCGGATCCGGGTGTGCCAACCACATTGGCATTTTCCAACAAATAGTCAAAAAACTCCCAGGATGTCATTTTATCCGGTGTTTTCAGCCATATATAAGGAGCATTTACTCCACCTGATACTGTAAAGCCCATATTCTTCAAGCCTTCATAGATGATCCCGGCATTTTTCATATAGTAGGCCACCTGCTCCCTGATCTGGGATTTCCCTGTCTTAGAATAAACAGCTTCTCCTGCCCGCTGTACAATATAAGGTGCTCCATTATACTTTGTGCCATGGCGTCTTGCCCACAGGGAATGCAGTGACACCTCTTTGCATTTGATATCTTTTGGAACAACGGCAAATCCAAGACGTACACCCGTAAAACCTGCGTTCTTCGAGAAGCTGCGCAGCTCAATCGCACAGGTCCTTGCGCCTTCGCATTCATAAATGGAATGGGGAACGTCTGTCTCTGAAATATATGCCTCGTAGGCTGCATCATAGATAATGACTGCTCCTGCCCTGTTTGCATAATCTACCCAAATCTGAAGTTGGTCTTTTGATATTGTTGATCCTGTGGGATTATTCGGAAAGCAGAGATATATCAGATCCGGAGTTTCTTCCGGAAGTTCCGGTGCAAAATTATTCTCTTCAATACAAGGCATATAGATAACGTCACTCCAGGTTTCGGAAACGGAATCATAAGTCCCCGTCCTGCCTGCCATTACATTGGTGTCTACATAAACGGGGTATACCGGGTCGCATACCGCAATTTTATTATTTGTACTGAAGATTTCCTGAATGTTTCCGGAATCACATTTCGCACCATCGGATACGAAGATTTCATCTGCAGAAATATCACACCCCCGGTCTGCATAGTCATTCCTGGCAATGGCGGTTCTCAGAAATTCATATCCCAGATCCGGTGCATATCCATGAAAGCTTTCTGCCTTTGACATTTCATCCACAGCACGATGAAGGGATTCAATGATCGCCGGCGCCAGAGGCTGTGTAACATCACCAATGCCCAGCCGGATGATTTGTTTATCCGGATTCGCTTCCGAATAGGCAGCAACTTTTTTTGCAATGGTTGAAAATAAATAGCTGCCGGGTAATTTTAAATAATTGTCGTTAATTTTAAACATACTGTCCTCCTACTCCTATAGCGTGATTGAAAATTCATTGCACCAATCTGCACGCTCTAAAGACTGATCTCGCCTTCAAACACTACGGCTGCCGGACCTGTCATATATACCTTGTTTTCTTCTCTGTTCCAATAAATTTTCAAGTCACCGCCCAATAATTTCACAGTCACTTCATCTTTTACAAGGCCGTTTATGACAGAAGCTACTGCCACCGCACAGGCTCCGGTACCACATGCCAGTGTTTCACCTGAGCCGCGTTCCCATACACGCATTTCCACGGTGTGTTCATCCAGTACTTTCACAAATTCCGTATTGATGCGTTCCGGGAAACAGGAATGATGTTCAAATTGGTGACCAATTTTTTCTATGTCCAACTCTTTTACATTTTCAATAAACACGACCGCATGAGGATTTCCCATAGACACTCCCGTCATCCGGTAAGTAACTCCATCTATCTCAATCGGCTCCATTATGACCTTATCTTTCCCGGATATAATCGGAATATTACCTGATTTTAATTCCGGTTCACCCATATCTACCGTAATAAGCACCACTTTTCCATTTTCTACTGTGAGGTCCAGGTATTTGATGCCGCTCTTTGTATCCACACTGATGTTTAGCTTATCCGTCAGCCCATAATCATATACATATTTTGCAACGCAGCGTATCCCATTTCCGCACATTGCACTCTGAGATCCATCGGCATTGTACATATCCATTTCAAAATCCGCCACCTTGGATGGCTTTATTAAAATTAAACCATCGGAGCCTATGCCATAGTGTCGGTTACTGACTTTTATGGCGGTCTGCCCCGGATCAGGAACTGTTTCCTGCAGACAGTTCACATAGACATAATCATTTCCAATGCCCTGCATTTTTGTGAATTTCATATTTTCTGTCTCCTTTTACATGATAACTATAGCTATCGGTAACGGCAATAATTTGTGCCGTTACCTATATTACAACGTTCGCTTGCCTCTGACTGATAAGCCAGTTATTCACATTATATCATAAATGTATTTCAAGTCAAATACCCCGCACATTCGCCAGTGCAGGAGAAAAACATTCCTGCACCCGAACCATTGCCGCGGGAATAAAAACTAAAATTTCATCAGGCTGAAAACCATCTGCGCCGACTCCACCAGACTGTTCCCACTGTCCATACTGCATTTCTGCAGATAGCGGTGGGCTTCTTCCTCGCTCATATTGTTTCGTTCCATAAGCAGCTTTTTCGCATCTTCAATGATTTTTTTCTCTTCCGCTCCGCGTTCTTTTGGCTTTGCTCTTTGTTTCTTACGTTTCCTTGCATTTGCGGCAATCATCATTTCCAATGTGTTGACCAGATCGTAGACTTTGATGGGCAGCTCCAGACATACGACATCATTGTTGCGGCAGCAGCTCAGTACGTGCTGTGACGCTATCAAAAGCAATTGAAACTGTTTCGGCAGGTATTTATGTAAATCTGTGTACAGCATATCCGTTAATTTATAGCCGCAAATTACAATCCCGTTTTCATACCGGTCAGCAAACTGAAGCGCCTGTGCCCCGCTGGTGCATACTCCAGGCACATGATAGCCATTTCTCACCAGTAAATTTCTTATGTTTTTCGCATCTTCTAACTTTGGAAATGCTACAATTACATTTGCCAATCCATCACCTCCTGCTCAAATTTTTTTTTAGGTATTTCGCAGTAAGGATTATATTTTATACAAATATTGTTCAATTTCCCAGTTAGAAACATGCTGACTATACTTCGTCCATTCTTCCTTCTTCGCATGTATATAAAAATCACTGATATGCTCTCCCAACACGCCTCTTACAAACTCATCCTGCTCCATGGCGGAAATTGCTTCCAGCAGATTACCCGGAAGAGATGTGATTCCCTCTTTTTTCTTCTGTTCGTCTGTCATTTTTAATATATTTTGATCCATACTTGCAGGCGGCATAATATGATTTTTAATACCATCCAGACCGGCTGCCAGGCATACTGCCAATACCAGATAAGGATTTGCCGAAGAATCCGGACACCGAAGCTCCACCCGTGTCCCTTCTCCTCTGGCCGTGGGAATACGAATCAGCGGACTGCGGTTTTTGGCTGACCAGGCTATATAAACCGGTGCATCATATCCCGGTACCAGACGCTTATAGGAATTTACCAAAGGATTTGTAATTGCCGCCATTCCCTTAATATGTCTCATCAGTCCTCCAATAAAATAATATGCTTCCCGGCTCATTCCAAGTGCATCAGACTTATCTGCAAAGACATTTTTACCATCTTTCGATAGAGACATATTTGTATGCATGCCGGAACCGGAAGTCCCTTCTGTGGGTTTGGGCATAAAGCTGGCATGCAGACCATGAAGTTTTGCAACTGTCTTTACTGCCAGTTTAAACGTTATGATATTATCTGCAGTAGAAAGTGCATCATCATAACGAAAATCGATTTCATGCTGTGCCGGTGCCGCTTCATGGTAGGATGCTTCAATTTCGAATCCCATGTCCTCCAGCGTTAATACCATGTCACGTCTTGCATTTTCGCCCAGATCCAACGGACCTAAATCGAAGTATCCTGCTTTTTCATGAGTCACTGTAGTAGGCTGACCGTCATCATCGGTATGATAAATGAAAAACTCACATTCCGGTCCAACATCAAATCCATACCCCATATCTTCTGCTTCTTTTAACACCTTTTTCAAAATATATCTGGGACTCCCTTCAAAGGGGCTTCCGTCAGGGCGGTATATATCGCAGATCAGTCTTGCCACTTTTTCCTGCTGGGGACGCCATGGAAAGATCACAAAGGTATCTAAATCCGGGCGCAGATACATATCTGTTTCTTCCATACCTGCAAAGCCCTCAATGGCAGATCCATCAAACATACATTGGTTATTCAATACCTTTTCCAGTTGGCTGGAAGTAACTGCAATGTTTTTTAAAGTACCAAATATATCGGTAAACTGCAGACGTATAAATTCTACGTCCTCTTCCTCTACTAATCTGAATATATCCTGCTTTGTGTATTTCATATGCATTTTCCTTTCTTTTTGGTATTATGATTTTAAAAAAGGCACTCTGAATACGCTCAGAACGCCTTTGCTCTATAAGAATCATAACAGTGGATTTTTATTTTGTCAACCTTACTCCTATAAATGGGGCATATTTACGCCAGGCAGCACCAATTCTGTTTTAATTCCAATACTTTTTTCTCGATCGTTTTAATTACTTTAATAAAATCCTCGTCATTTTTGCCTGTAGGGTCATTAAGTCCCCAATCCTCACGGTGTTTGCAGGGAAGAAACGGGCATGCCACATTGCAGCCCATTGTAACCACAATATCAACAGCTGGGATATCAGACAGCAATTTTGAATATTGAGTCTTTTCCATGTCGATGCCGTAAAGTTGTTTTACCAACCTTACAGCATCGGCATTGATATTCGGTTTCGTTTCCGTTCCGGCAGAATAACACTCAAACACATCACCTGCAAGGTGCTTGCAGAGAGCTTCTGCAATTTGTGAACGGCAAGAATTATGAACACAGATGAACGCAACCTTAATCATATCATTTCCTCGTCTTTCTTAAATCGTAAGCAAAGTATCGCCTTTGATGTCCTCGGCACTCCATTTGATAACCGCAAAATATCTTCTTTTTGCTGTTTGATATACAGACTTATCATCTCTCTATTCCAAATAAAATACTTCTTCCAACGGCTTATTTAATAGCTTCGCAATCTTCATAGCTAATGATAAAGTAGGGTCATACTTATCATTTTCAATAGCGTTGATTGTCTGTCTTGTTACACCTAATTCATTGGCTATATCTTCCTGCCTGTAGTTTTTTATTTTGCGTAATTCCCTTATTTGGTTCTTCATAGTTCTCTACCAACAGCGAAATACAATATCACACCAAATGCAATTATAAAGAAAAAAATACAGCCAATATACCACACAATTTGTTTTTTTCCGTTATCATCACCAACTTTCCATTTAGCGATATTCGTTACAAAGAAATACACTATAAATTG